>Ga0302325_10000100_pt1 | contig 244701 bp, 232 predicted proteins | sample Palsa_T0_2_FD_201948 | JGI IMG/M metagenome (GOLD analysis project Ga0302325, IMG submission 201948) | Peat permafrost microbial communities from Stordalen Mire near Abisko, Sweden - Palsa_T0_2 | ecosystem: Environmental > Terrestrial > Soil > Palsa > Peat permafrost | place: Sweden: Abisko...
CGGACGACCACGCGCCGCGCTGGCGCGTTTTGAGGGCCTCGAGGTCGAGCGTAACCGGTGGGGACTCTTGAGTCATCGTGGTAGCTGAATTCATGGGCATTCTCCGTCGGAAGGCGGGTGAATACAATTAGTGGTGCCGCAAACAGTGCTCCCTGGGACTATTGTGCGACGCAATGCCTTGGGGGTGGGGGGCAGTGCATGCCTGATAGCGCAAGAAATGCCTCACCGTCCGCTAGTTCGTCGATGCTGAAGATACCGCCGCCGGCCGTGTAGCCGGCATATCGCCCCGTTCCACCTACGATGTCAAAGAGACCGTTCGTGGTTGAGGCGCCAGAGGGCTGCACGCAGTTGTAATCAACGAGGTTGTACACCATCGTACTCCCGTCTGACGTCACGATCTGAGCCCGGCGGTACTCGGCGTGACAGGCGGCGCCACCAAAACCATATTGTGAGACGCTGGGGATCTTGGCGAACGTCTTGCCGGGAACTGGCGAGCTCAATGGCTGCCAAACCGCGTCTCCGAACGGCTCGCCCTCTACGTAGAACGTTGCCGAAGAGCTGGCACGTACGCCAATGATGTTGATGATCCCAACGTTCTTAAGCGGATTGGTAGATTGTGCTTGAAAGGGGGCGATCGAATGGACGACGGCGGTGGCGGGGCGGGCGAGAGCGAACGCGGTCGCGCCGGTTCCGGCTAGGATCGCGGCGCACAGCGACGTCCGCAGCACGAGGCCGCGCGAGATTTCCGGTTGACGCATGACACTACTCCATCGGGCACGGGGCCCAGATCGTGTGGCTTCGTCGAGACATCCAAGCAGCGATCGGGGTCGCTGCGGCGGCTCGCTCGGAGGTTCCGATCCGATTATCAGGCGTCGGCGTCCGGAAATCGTCCGGCTCGCCGGCGTCAGCTGATGGGCAGGTCCGACGGCCGCGCCCCATCGACGAGCCGACGCCGCGGGCTGGAGGGCGCGTCGTTGCCTGCGCGTCGCGGCGCCAGCTTGAATCCTACGTGTTACGTGGAATGTCGGCGCACGCGATCGGAACGCTAGCACCGGGCCTCGACCCGACGACGATGGCGAAGTGGCCGTTCATAAGGTACGACAGCCGAACGTTTCGCACCAAACCCGATCCGGTACCGTCGATCACATCACCGAGGTGATACTCACCATACGGGTACGGCTGCGTGCACTGGCCTTGACGAATCTCCGCCACGGCGCGCGAAGCGCTTTCGGAGAGGTTGATCGTAACCGCAACGTCGTGGCCGGTCTGCGTGAGGGTCGCCACGCCTGATGCGCCGGCAGTCCTCGCTCGTGCTCGCATCCGGACGACGATCGTTCCGCCGGCCTCGCTCGTGCGCGAGGCAAAGGACGTGGCGCGCGCCACGATCGGGCGACTGCTCGGGGCCTGCGCCAGATACCTTGCAATAAAGGCGGCAATCGTGTTCACGACGCTCGCCTTTTGTCGCGGAGTGCCATCGCCGTAGAGGGCATCGAAGGCATGCTCGGCTCCCGGGTAGGTTACGAGGGTCACGTTCATGCCGACGCGCTTCGCGTTTTCGGCGAGTGCGATGCACGACGCGACCGGGACGTGCGAATCGAAGGTCCCCATCGCGATCAGCAGCGGGATTGACGTACGGTAGACCGCGGTATCCCGGCGCACCGGCGACGTTCCGCCTTTCCACGCGCCGTAGGGGTCCTGACAGTATCCGTAGTCCGCGACAGCCATCTTGAAGGGCAGCGGCCGCACGCGATCGGCTCGCTCGACGATCGCCTCGAGAACGGCGGTGCCTCCGCCGGAACGCCCGATCACTCCGACCTCGTCTTTACGCACGAACGATTGGCGGGCAAGAAACGAGCCGGCATCCCAGGCATCCTGGCCGCGTGCTTGCGGCCCCAATTTCCAATGCTCGGCGAACGCCAGATGACGCGCCGTAAAACTGTCGACGATCAGCGCCACGTAGCCGGCCGACTGCAAGCGGAGGGCCCACGGTATTTCCCAGTTTTGGAAGCCTTCGGCGCCCGACGTTCCGGACATGATCGCGATTGCCGGCGCGGGAGCACTCGATTCCGGCCGGTACAGCACGCCGGTTAGCTCGACCCCCGGCGTGCTCGAGGGGAACGTGACGCGAATCGAAGATGAAGGCGCTGCATCTGCGGCCGGCACCGGGAAGCCTGACGTCAAGAGGCCCGACGCGAGCGCCGCCACGACGAGGGCTCGCGCCACGAGGCGAGCGCTTGAAACCAAATGCTTTTGCACGATCACGCAGCGCCCGCGACCGTGCGCGACGAAGCCTCTTCAAGCGCGAGCGTCAGGGCGATGTAGTCGCGTTCACCTAACCCACTTGCGGCCGCATTCTCAAATTCAGGCAGAATGCCGTTGAGCACGGGCACCGAAATGCCAACGCGCTCGGCCGCTCCAAGCGCCAATCGAAGATCTTTCAACAGGGCGTTCAGCGCGAAGCGCGGCTCGCTGTCGCGATCGAGTAGCTGTTGTGCCTTCCCGGTCGCGACGCGTTCGAAGGCACGCAGGAGCATCTCCATAACGATCCGCCGGTCGACTTCCGCGCGTTCGCACATCGCGCTCAGCTCGCCAAGCGCCGCCGCAACGACGCCGAGGACCGAATTGTTCGCCAGTTTCAAATAGGCACTCGCGACGGGGGAGCCCGTGTACGTCACGGTATTTCCGAGTGAATCGAGCACATCACGTGCCACCTCGAATACCGCGCGCTCGCCGCCCGGGAGGATCGTCAATGACCCTTGCCGCGCCGCATCAACGCTGCCCACAACGGGCGCCGCCAGAAAAGGGATGCCGTGTTCGGACGCCGCCTGCGCGAGCGCTTCATACATTTGCGGCGAGAGCGTTGACATCTCGATGACGACTTGCGATTTGCGGGCGGCCGGGATCACTCGCGCCAGACTCACCTCACGCGCGACGTCGTCGCCCCATAGCATCACGATGACTGTGTCGACGCCGGCCACAAGCGCTTCCGGCGACTCGCAGGCTACGGCCCCAAGAGCCACGAGTTCTTCGGCGGGCCGCGGCGACCGGTTCCACACCGAGACACGATAACCGCGCGCGAGGAGGTTGCGCGCCATCGCGCTGCCCATTTTCCCCAAACCAACGACCCCGACGCGTTTCGTACCATGCGCGATGGACGAATCGTCCTGTCCCTGATCTCCGTGACTTTCCACGTTCTTTGCCTTCCGCTACGTAAATGGGCGTATTTGCGTATTTGCCGGTTCGTGCGCTCGATGCAGGACCCCGGACCGGTCCAAGCATGACACGGACACTCATTGACGTCAAATAGATATTTCGGCGATACTGATAAATCCTTACTTATATCTTTCGGCCGGAACGGCTACGGCTGGACGGCGCCGCGCGCCCGGCGGTGGGGGGGACAAGGCGGGTATAGGAGCGCTATTCCTTGCCGGCGCCCAGTTCGCGATCGGTGCGGCAGCCATCGGGTGGCTGCGTCCCTCTCGTCTTCCAAGCTCGTAGGTCAAGAAGAGGATAAGAAATGAACATCAAACGCGTTGGTTCGGAGCCGTCCGTTAAGGGCTCGGCGGACTATTTCACCGGTACGGTGCGCATCGATCCACTGTTCGATAGAGATGATCCCGCCCGGGCGACCGGCGCGCACGTGACGTTCGAACCCGGCGCTCGGACTGCATGGCACACGCACCCGCTCGGTCAGACGCTCATCGTAACATCCGGCTCCGGGCGCATCCAGCGTTGGGGCGGCCCAATCGAAGAACTTCGGCCCGGGGACGTCGCGGTGATTGACCCTGGCGAGAAGCACTGGCACGGCGCGACCCCGTCGACGGCGATGACGCATATCGCAATCCAAGAAAAACTTCACGGCAAGAACGTCGACTGGCTCGAGAAGGTTAGCGACGAACAATACAACGGCTAGGCAGCGACGACAAACCTCGACAGTATGCCTACCTCAGCTCGCCAAACGGCAGGCACGATCGGGCGGGCAACTCCGCGCTCCGTGGCGACAAAACCGGCTGCGAAGAGTTACGCACGACCCGCGAGAGCGAGCGAGGCGAGGTCCGCGAGTGCGCTCACCTCGGCGCGTCCGAGATCCGAATACGCGTGTACCGTGTTGTGAACCGCGAGGGGTCGTGCAACGAATCCGCCTTGCGACCGAACGCACGGCCCCGAGCGACTCCCGATCGCGTCCGCGCGCCGCGTACCAACCCTACATGTTGAACGCGCGCGCATCGCTCCGACAAGCAATTGATTCCTTGAGTAAGGCGAACGCGGATAAGGGCGGCCACCGGATCAACGCCATCAATCTCTGCCAGCAGGCCATCAGAGAGATCGATCTGGGCATGCGATACGCGAACAACCACTAGACGGCTGAGCTGCTCTACGTCGGCTGGACGGCCGGCGCAGGTTCATTGCTTCCCGTCATCGTGCCGTGCCTATGGTGGTGCGAAGCGCCGGCCGGATGGAACCCCTGAGCCTGCGCGTTAGCGAGGCACATGAATTGGCCGTTCCTCGTGCGCCCATAATACGGATCCCCAAACTCGTGATAGGCTTTGCTCTTAAGGTTGACCCACACCGGTTTCCCGCCGCAGCGCAGCCCCTTTGGGACCGCTGCGACAGTCAAGGGAAGGGCGGCTGTTTCGCGCTGCGCCTCCGTCGTGGCGGTTGCGCCCATTTGCGATGTCGACTGAGAACTCGACGATTTTCCGCCACAGCCCGATATAGCGAGCAACGCTAGGGCCGCGGTGGCCAACATACTGGACAGACGCATCTTCTGTTTACTCCAATCGGTGTGGCGAGCGATGTCCGGGTTGAGGTTTCCGGCTCGTCGTCGTGGCCCTCTTTCTCGAGCGCAAGACTAGCACCGCCCGAGCGACAGGCAACGCTAGAAGTAGGCCGTCGCGGCCTCGAAGCATGCGATGGAGTAGCGACGCCGGCGGCGAACGCCAAGCGGATGAGTACCATGCACGCGATGCTCGTCCGAACGCCAGGCACCAAACTCGAATGGGCGGAGTTGCCGCTGCCCGAACCGGGTCGCGGGGAAGTTCGCGTCCGCGTTCGAGCGTGCGGCATCTGCCACAGCGACTCCCTGACCGTAGAAAACCACTGGCCGGGGATATCGTTCCCGCGCGCGCCCGGCCACGAGATCGCCGGCGAGATCGATGCCTTAGGCGCCGATGTCACAAACTGGAACTTGGGCGCACGCGTTGGGATCGGTTGGTCGGGTGGCTACGATGGGACCTGCCGCCAATGTCTGCGCGGTGACTTCGTTAGCTGCGTTAACGTTCGCATTCCCGGTATTGCATATGACGGCGGTTACGCCCAGTACGTCGTTGCGCAGAGCACGGTGCTCGCGCCCATACCGGACGCCCTGAGCTTTGAAGAAGCCGCGCCGCTAATGTGCGCCGGAATTACGACCTTCAACGCGCTTCGCCACGCCGGTGCGATGCCGGGCGATCTGGTAGCGATTCTCGGCATCGGTGGCCTTGGGCACCTCGGCATTCAGTTTGCCGCTAAAATGGGCTTCCAAGCCGTCGCGATCGCGCGCGGCCGCGACAAGGGGCCCCTGGCGCGGACGCTCGGCGCGCACGACTACATTGATAGTTCGAGTGAGGACGTGACCGAGCGACTGCTGCGTCTCGGCGGAGCGCGCGTCGTCCTGGCGACCGTGACGAGCTCGGCGGCGATGGCGCCCGCGCTGCGCGGCCTGGGCGCGGACGGTGTATTCCTGATCGTCGGCGCCGCCATGGAACCGTTGCCGATCACGCCGGCCGCGCTCATAGCAGGCCGCAAGTCGATCAAAGGTTGGCCCTCCGGCAACGCCATCGACAGCGCCGAAACGTTGCGCTTCAGCGAGATGACCGGCGTGCGTCCAATGGTCGAGACGATGCCGCTGGAGCGCGCTAACGAGGCTTACGAGCGAATGATGAGCGGGGCCACCCGTTTCCGAATGGTCTTAACGAGTTAGCGTTCGCCTCACGCATCCTGCGACCAGAAGATCTCGTTCAGCGGAATCGACGAGATTCGGCCCGTGTTGCTCCCGATGATGAGAGAGCCTCCTACAATAACCGGTGAGCCGACATTGAACGGCGTACCGGTCTTACGGACGCCGATTACCCGGCCCGTAGTGGCATTGAGAGCCCACAGGTAGCCTTGCAGGTCACCGAAGTATACGATGCCGTTGCGTGCCACAATCCCGCCCTTTACCGCTCCGTGAACCTCGCGGCTCCAAAGTACTTTACCGGTCTTCGTATCGATCGCGTGCAGGTACGGTGCGACCGCGCTGCCGACGTACAGGCGTTCGCGATACAACAGCGGGATCGCCGATTCGTTTCTCGACGGAACGGTGCCGGACTCGAGCGCCACGTCCCACTGCGCCTTTCCCGTATGCGCGTCGAGCGCGTAGACGTGCTCCCGGGCAGTCACGCCCGGGTCGACCGGCGGCCCGTGCTGCACCGGTGAGAGGTAGTCACAAAACACAGCTTGTCCGTCGGTGGCGGGAGGGCAGTCACCAAGACCCGAGTTTGCCGCCGAAAGCTCCCAGGCCCAGGCAAGTCCGCCGGTCCCCCGGTGGATAGCAATGACTCGGTTGGGGAAGATGCCCGTCGTCACAACGAGGTCGTCGCCGACTGGGACCGCTCCGACCATCGAGGCGACCGCGCGCACGTTCTGGCGGTAGAGCAGACGGCCCGTGCGCGGATCGAGCGCTACGACGACACCGTCGCCGTCATGGTGGATCAAGAGACCATCAACGATCGCGGCCGTGGGCTGACCCGTGCCGCTCAACGGGAAGTACCAGCGCTTGTGCCCGGTCCCAGCGTCGAGCGCCACGATTCCGCTCGATCCGCTGCCCACGCGAACCTTCGCTCGCGACTTAATGGTTGTCGAGTCGGCGTTGCCCACGCCAACGATCACCACGCCGCCGTAAACAAGCGGGTTTGACTTCAAGCCGTTCAGCGCGCGGTACGTCCAAAGAACGGCTCCGGACGCCGCCTTGATCGCATAAAGCGAACCGCCGTTGGTTCCCAGATAGACGACGCCGCCGACAATCGCGGGGCTCGCTGAAATCTGACCGTGGGTCTCAAAGTGCCAAGCAGCTGAGGTCGGCGCGTCGATGACCGGGTTGTGCTCGCCGTTGAGCCTGAATTGCGTCCAGCTCTGGGGCATCGGCGCGGGATGCTCCACCAGCGCGACGACCTCGGTTCCTTGGGACCCGGCCGTCACGCCACCAAGCGCAAGGGCCCCAGCGAGGGCGGCGGCGGACCACTGGGGCAGGCGACGCTCCAACACAGTAGCGCAATTATTCCCATTTCGCGGCGAACGTAGCCCGAATAGGGGGATGCTCACCGTTTTCTCACTCCGCCGGCTCTGACCGAGCTCTCAGGGTCTGCCGGCACTTGCTGGGGCCGTTGTCATCGGTTTCTGATGCGCGCCTATCGCGGTCCGGCAGTACTAGACATCCTCGGCAGGCGAGTTTGTCTGGTTGCTGAATTGGTTCTTGGTCAAACGCCTTGTTGTGGCGTTTGCTTGCCGTGCGTCTCGTGCATGAGAGCGCCGGGCGTTTTCACGCAGAATGGAGCATAGAGTGCAAAGTGCAACCGCAGCCACTTTCGCGTTAGGCATATCGTAGCAAGGATTCGTTCTGCGTCACTTTAACTCAGGACTTCTCGGTTCGGAGACGCCACCGGCCTAATGGCGGCGTCAAAACGAAAGGACGATCGCCATTGTCACGCCTGATGAGCGCCTACCGCAGTTAGCAATGCAGGCTTATGGCGGCAGGCGAGTTTGGCTGCTTACTGAACTGGTCTTGGGGCGCACGCCTTTGTTTGACGTTCGCTTGCATTGCCTTTCGCAAACGAGCGCATTGGGCGCTTTCATGCAGGAATGGAGCATACAGTGAAAACCTTAACCGTAGCCACGTTCATGTCAGCCATTTTGGCCGCTGCAGCGCTCGCCGGCTGTAGCAGCGGGTCACAGTCGACGTTCAGGCCAAGCACAGAGTCGGCAGCGATTTCGCCGGACAGCTCGGCGCAGTTAGACCCGTTCGAGAAACTCAAAGTATACGTCCCTGCAACGAGCCCTTATACCGATACAGGGATCGCGGTGACGGCCAATCAGCATATCCGGATACGTGCCCTTGGCTACGCCTCGCACGGTGGATGTGGACCGTCATGCGGGCACAAGAGCTTGCGCGGCCCGAACGGCTTATCCTTCGATAGTCCAAGATGTTCCCAAGCACAGCAGCGTTCGACTTTCATCGCCCCCGGACTGGCGTGTTTTGCGCTTATCGCCGTTATCGGCTCGCCCTCAACCGGCACACCGTTCTTCGTTGGAAAATTACTCGAATATGAGGTACCGGCAAGCGTGTCGGGCGAACTCTATCTTGGCTATAACGACAGCGATTTCTCTAACAATTCCGGCGGCTTCCACGCGAGGATTCGTTCTGCGTCACTTTAGCTCGGGTCTTTGAGTTCGGAAGACGCCGCCGGACTGGTAGGTGCGTCACGACGAAAGGACGATCGCGCCGGCAATCTTGTTACGTCACGAACGTTTTCGTCTTGCCTGTCAGCAGCGGGAAATCGATGACATCCTCGAGTTCTTGGTAAGTCTTCGAGGAGATTGTCTCGCAGTCTAAGAACGACGCGAAGTCTTGCACCGGCGCTACCAGTAGAAAGAGTGGAATGACATTTCATAGTTTTCGTAAAGCGCTTCTCATGACGTCGTGCGCGATCGCGGTCGCCCTCGTCTTCGCAGTGCCGCTCGCCCTGCGCGCGGACGCTGCGCCGGCCGCAGGGGCAACGACATTTACTTTCAATAACGTCGACGGTGGACAGGTTTTCGTACGGCGCTGGATTCCGGGCGGAACGCCGAAGGCAGTCGTTCTTGTCGTGCACGGGCTGGCCGAACATAGCGGGCGTTACGCTCGCTTCGCCCTCGCACTGAACGCGGCCGGCTATGCGGTGTACGCGGCGGACAATCGCGGTCACGGTCGTACGGCGCTGCCCGGCAAGCTCGGCGACGGCGGCCCGGACGCGTGGAACGGAACGGAGCGGGACCTCTATCAGCTAAGCGGCATCATCGCGAAAGAAGAGCCCGGTACGCCGTTGTTTCTCTTTGGGCACAGCCTCGGTTCGGCGTTTGCGCAGCGCTACATCGAGTTGCACGGCGCCGAACTAAAGGGGACGATCCTTTCCGGCACGTTCGGCGCCATTCCGAACCTGCCGGACGTCATCGCGCAGATCGACAAAGCTTCGGCCGGCGACGCCGCCTTACAGAAAACGATCGCCCCGACGCTGTTTGCCGGGTACAACAAGCCGTTCGGGAATCGCACGGCTTTCGAGTGGCTCAGCCGCGACCCGGCCGAGGTCGACAAGTACGTGCACGACCCGCTGTGCGGGTTTGCGGTCACAAATCAGTACGTCGACCTCTTCTTCCACGGCTTTGCGGACGCGTGGGATCCGGCGAATGAAGCGAAGATCCCGGTGACGCTGCCGATCTACATACTTGGGGGCGATGCGGACCCGGTTGGAGGCAACACGCTATCGGTCAAGGCGCTCGCCGACCGCTATGACGTGCACGGGGTCAAGGACTTGCACATGACCTTCTATCCAAACGGCCGCCACGAGATGCTCAATGAGACCAACCGCGACGTGGTGACCGCGGACATCATCACCTGGCTAAACGAGCACCTCGCCACGTAACGTCACGCGATTTTCGCCGACGCTGCACGATTCGGAATCTATGACCGGTCCGGACAAGATTATGATTATCCGTCACGCGGAGAAGGCTGGGCCTGCCTCCACGACGCAAATTGGCGTAGACGAGAATGGTTCGCCAGATAAGCATTCGCTGTCCATTCGCGGGTGGCAGCGCGCCGGTGCGCTCGTGGCATTCTTCGCCTCGCCTACGAGACCAGGGGTCGCGAAGCCGAAGTCGATCGTTGCCGCCGCTTCAGGAGACGACGTTGGCATCGCGGATGAAGAGTCCAAGAGTCGTCGTGCTCAGCAGACCGTTGCGCCATTGCACGTCCGAATCGGCGGTAATTACCGGAACGACATCGCCACAGGTGACGAAGATATCTTGGTGGAGAGGCTCAGAGGCTATGACGGCGCCGCCCTGGTGGGGTGGACGCACAAGCGCATTCACAATATCGCTGCCGGCTTCGTTGAGTCGGTCGTACCTGAATGGGACGATGACCGGTTCGACCTCGTGTGGATTATAGATCGCTCGCCCAACGGCACCTACCGGCTAAACATACTTAATCAAGACTTGCTCGCGGGCGATCGGCAAGCCTAAGCCGGTCGATCGCCGCCTCACGATCGGCCGCGACGGGATGCAGCCGTTCGCCATTTCCGAGGCGTGAGCGAGGCTCCGCCGGACGTCATCTCGACGAGCAGGCTCCTCACGGCAGTTAGGATATCGCCCGACAGCTTCGGGTCGTCGACAGAACGCGACAGCTCCAGCGCCCCGACACAAGCGCTGAAAACGAGCATTCCAGCCTGCCTCTTCGCAAGGGCACCATCGGCTGGAGCCAACCTCGAAAAGAACTCGAGAAGGCGTCGCACCTCCCTCGTATAAACGGCGCGCACGGGATCGCTCTCGTTCTTGACGTCCCCGGTAAGCGCAGCCACGCTGCATCCGGTTTCGGGATGGTCCCGATGATCTTCTGCCAAGTAGTCTTTGATAGCTTGCCCGCAACTAGAAACGCTCTCACTCCACTTCACTATGTCTTGAGATGCGGCGATAAACGCCTCGACCACAAGCTGATCGCGCGAAGAAAAATGCCGGTAAAACCCGCCGACCGTCAGCCCGGCTTCGTTCATCAGGTCGGCTATGCTGATCTGATGAATTCCTAACTCGCGAAACCGCTTCGCCGCGATAGCCACTATTCGGGCGTGAGTGTCAGCCTTCTTCGAACGCGTCCGGCGGATCATTTCTAGCGGCGGGCTTCATTGTCGCGGCAAGTCCGCCCTTGCAGGCTACACCGGGAGCGATCCCACCGGTGAAGGTTGACCTTGGGGCAGGATTATGCCTATAATCCGAGAGGCACGACCATAGCCAAGTGGATTCCGCAATGCATCGCCTACATTGACGACCTCGCAGCTCGACCTAGAAGGGGCCCGACGGGTGCCCCTACCAAATCTCGGGCGGTCCGCCGCCGTTGTTGCTTATGCTTTGCGTGGGCGCGCCGACGAAGTCGAGAGCGTAGTCGGCCTGCTGCGCAGAACGCAAACCTCGGGACAGAGCGGCGTTGTTCTCTTATCAGGCGAATCCGGGATCGGAAAAACCGCTCTACTGAACGCAATAGCCGACCGCGGGCGGAAAATGGGATTTAGCGTCGGGGTCAGCAAAGCGGAAGAGTTCGATCAGATCGCCCCGATGGCGCCGCTGTTGCTGGCGTTGCGGTCCGGATCCGCGCCGCTTCTATCTCGGGACGACTTCGCCGACCTTGCGCCGCTTTACCAACAACAATTGTGGCTGGTCGAGCGCCTTACGGCGACGCTCGAGCAGCGCGCGATGAAATCGCCTTTGCTGATTGCTATCGACGACCTGCAGTGGGCCGATCGCCTGACCGTGTTTGCACTGCGCGTGATGCCGGCTCATCTTGTCGGGTCTCCAATTATTTGGCTACTTGCATCGCGCCCGGAGCCCGCGCATCCCGCAAATGAAATTCTTACGGCGGTGTCACCCGACGTTCCGGCACAGATGATCCATCTCGGTCCGCTGACCCCGACCGCGATCCTTGAACTCGCCGTCGACCGGCATGGCGCTGCCCCAAGCGGGAAGTTGACCGATCTCCTGCGGCGGGCCGACGGCTATCCATTTCTTGCCGTTGAGTTGCTGGACAGCTACGCAAGGGACGAAGGTGGAACGACGGCGGCCAGCCCGCAGGAAGAGTTTTTTATACCGACGGCCCGTGGCGAAAAACTTCCCGGCCGCATTGTTTCGGTTGTGCGGAGCCGGTTGCAATCGCTGCCGGCCAAGACGTTACGGCTCGTTGAGGTCGCATCCGTCCTCGGCCGCTCGTGTTCGCTCGTCGATGCTGCAGAACTCCTGAATCTCACACCCTGGACTCGGATCGTCCCTTCTATCGAGGCGGCGGTCCGAGCCGGCGTATTAGAGGACCACGGACAACGCGTCGCGTTCCGCCACGACCTCTTCCGCCAGGCGGTCTACGAAGACTTGCCGCAGTCGATGCGCGTGGCTCTGCATCGCGACGCCGCCGAGCGTTATGTGGCCACCGGACGCGGCCCCTTGGAGGTAGCTCCGCACGTTCTCATGTGCGCGGAGCATGGCGATCGTCAAGCCGTCGAAGTCTTACGAAGAGCGGCGACTGCGGTCGCTTCCACCATGCCCACGGTCGCCGTGGAGCTGATAGAGCACGCTTTTTCGCTGCTCGACGCGAACGATTCATTGTGGTTGGAAACGGGTCAGGATGCGATCGGGATGCTGGCGGCGGTTCGACGCGGAAAAGCCGCAATCGCCATCGCAGATCGACTTCTTTCCTCAACAAACGTCAACGAGATTGCGGCAAACATTCAGGCGCGGGTTGCGCGAATTCTCTGGGATATGGGCCGCACGGCGGAGATGCGCGAGCGACTTTCGAAGGCGATGACTCTGGACGATCTGTCCGGCCAGGTGCGAGCAGAACTGATCGCCCTGCATGCCCTGGCGCAGTCCGGTGAGCCCGAAGCGGCGGAGGGTCCTAATGCCGGCGAACGCGCGCTTCGAGATGCACATCTAGTCGGAAACCGCACAGCCGAGGCTGATGCGCTTCGGGCACTCGGCGAGTCCTCAAAAAACAGCGGACGTCACCAGCTGGCACTCGATTATTTCCGCCGGTTGCGCGTCCTCATCGATCTAACGTCTCCCGTGGACGAGCTGATCTCGCTGCAGGTCCTGGATCGATACGACGAGAGCCGGAGGTTGCTCGCGGAGGTGCGCGCCGAAAGCGAGGATCGACGCGATCTTTCGAAAGCCCCGGGCATCGCATTCGCTCAAATGTGGCACGACTACTGCCTCGGTCTGTTGGACGATGCGGAAGCCGATGCCGGCACCCTCTCTCAATTGTGCGTCGACTTCCAAGTGCCGAACTATCAGCTTGAAGCGCGCATCATCCTAAGCCGGATCGCGCAACTGCGTGGTGAACTCCCCGCGGCACGCGCCCATCTCGCAGAAGCAGAGAACGCAGAAGGCTCAGACGAGAGCCGGCTTCTCATGCTACAACTCATGGCCGCATGGATCGCGGAAAGTAACGACGACCGTGTTGCGGCTCTCGCATCAGTCCGCGACATCGTCCAACGCGCGCGGCGCGTGCGGCATCGTTGGCTGTGGCAGCCGGCATGGCTCGTCGCGGCGACGCGAATCTCAATGCGCGGCGGTGACCCGGGGCTCGCCAACGAGGCCGCCTCGTTCGCGCGAATGCTCGCCGAACGCAACCCCGGAGTGGCGACGATTGCCGGTATTGCGTCGCAAGTGGATGGTCTCGTTCACGATAACGTTCAATCCCTACGTCGAGCGGTAGAATTATTGGGTGGTAGCCAGCGACAGCTCGTGCGCGCGGACGCGGCCGTCGACCTAGGTGCCATGGAATTGGCAACGGGCCGACGAGACGCCGGGGCTGCGGCCCTCGATGGTGCTTGGGATACCTACAATCGTCTCGGGGCGCACGGCGAAGCGCGAAGAGTGCAGCGGCTTCTGGAGCGCGCGGGTGTTCGCCGACGGCGCTGGCGAACGACGACCGCGCGCCCGGTTGAGGGCTGGGCTGCCCTGACGGAAACCGAGCGGCGCGTCGCAAGATTGATCGCCGACGGGCGCACGAACCGCTCCGCCGCCACGGAACTAATGATCTCTCCGAATACCGTAGCCACGCACCTGCGTTCGATTTTTGGGAAGCTGAGCGTTACTTCGCGAAGCCAGCTCACACGCGCGGTTATGAATTACGGCTGAGATGACACGGTGGTCGGGCGCAAGCGCTTTAGTTGCGACCGGCACGCCGCTCCAGCTGGAGCCGTCGGCCCACACGCCATGGACGAGCACGATGTTTGGCACAGCGTCATTCTAATGATTCCTTTTTTCAGCAGTTGAGTTCTTGTCACGCCATTTTTCCGCCATCGACGCCGATGATCTGGCCCGTCACGAACGAAGCTCCCTCGGAGGCGACGAAGACAATTACATCTGCGATTTCACTTGGATGACCCGCACGCTTGAGCGGAACGCCCGCTATCAATGCGTCTTTTCGCTCCGTGCTCGCCGTGAATCGCGTCAGCATCCCCGTATCGACCGGGCCGGGAGCGATCGCGTTGACGCGCACTCCGAACGGGGCCGCTTCCAACGCGGCGACCTTCGTCAGCCCTTCAACAGCGTGCTTGCTGGCAGCGTATACGGAGGAGCCGGCAGCTGTCCTCTTGCCGAGGGTTGACGAGAGATTGACAATGCTGCCGCTTCCGCGAGGCAACATGACGCGAAGCTCGTGCTTCAAACACAAAAGCGTGCCGAGCACATTAGTGTCGAACGTCGCTGCGTAGGTCTCGGCCGTTTGCTCGAGGATAGGCCCGGGATAGCCTTCAGTACCCGCACTATTCACGGCCACGTCGAGACGGCCGAAACGCGCAACAGCCTGGTCGATCAGTTTGATGATTTCGCTTTCGTAGCGCACGTCGGAACGCACAAATAGCGCTTCCAGGCCGAGATCTTGGACGTCGGCAGCGAGCGCGTGACCGTCCTCGTCGTTGCGGCCGGAGACGATAACGCTGGCGCCGTACCGTGCGAATGCGAGCGCCGTCGCACGCCCGATCCCGGTTAGGGCTCCGGTGATCAGAACGACCCTATTAGCCATTGCGTTCTTCTCCTGGAATCGTGGCGGGCTCTTGGCGGGCCTCACGGATTTTCGTCGACGTCGAAGGAGGCGCTCCCCAATCTTGAATTGCCCTAAGCTGAGCGTCGCGTCTCTGGAAGTCCGGAGCCGTATCGGGTTCGGCTACGGTAAGGCCTCCCTAAGACAATAGCCGCCAACATGGGACTTGCGCCTCGTCTAAATAGACGACTCGGCATCTTCACCTCAGGCGTACTGACTTGCGCCGTTGCCGGCGTTCCAAAGGCGCATCACCCATTCGGGCGATGCAGCGACGCGGCGAATCCGCTAAAGTGCGAAATGTTCTCGTCATCGGCCCGAAACTGATGCGCTCGAAAGGAGCTTCGTCATGCTATCCATCCCGCTTCGTTTTCTCTCGCTGGCCTCAGTTGCCGCGTTCGCTATCGCGTCCCCGGCTCTGGCGGTGGAGACGGGTTCGTCGCCCGTCAAGGTAACGTCTTGCGTCGTCGCCAGCGCATCGTTAAACAATCCCCTCGTCGAAGGCCTGAGCCGAACCAACGGCGTCACCGTAGTCATCGTCAATACTGGCGCCAAGACGGCAAGCGCTGTAACCATCATCGGCACCTACCATGGAAGGACCGTTACAGACGTCGCGAACGTAGCCTTGGCGCCCGGTAAGTCCTTGCAGCTCACGCGAAGCTACACGCCATCCATATATCAAGGCCCGGATGCTTCGTGCAGGGTAACACACGTCGTCTTTGACGACGGAACGTCGTGGAGCACCCCCGGACAGTAGACGCGTGGGAGGCGGCGCGAATAAGCCGGATCACGAGGAACCGATGGACACGATGTCAGCCGAACAGACCAAGGCGCTGGTTCTCGAGGCCTTTGACTCGCTCTTCAACAAGCGCGATTATGTGAAAGCAGCGGAGTTCTGGTCTGAGAATTATATCCAACACAGCGCCCACATAGCGCCCGGGCGAGAGGGTCTGTTCAACCTCGTCCGCAGCTTGCCGGGTACCCTGCGCTATGAGAACGCGCTCATCATGGTGGCGGGCGATTGGGTGATGATGCACGGGCGACTTAGTGGGAATGGCCGCTCGCGCGCATGCATCGCGGCTGATATTTTGCGGATGGAGGATGGGCGCCTAGCGGAGCATTGGGACGTTCTGCAGGACGAGGCAACGGCTGCGGAATCGCAGACCGGTCTGCCGATGTTCGGCACGTCATTTGCGAAGCCGGATCAGCAGACCGCAACCGTGGGTCCGGCTTCGTCACTGACGGTTGAAGAAGCGCGTCGGATCACGGCGCCGCTCTACGAGCGCTCAACGAACCCGCCAAGAAATATGTGGTCGACCTTGTTGGCGCAAGCAGCCAACGATGACTACAAATCATATTCGACGAACGAGCAGTTCCTCACGGGCGAACAATTAGCCGAAGTGTTTCGGGGCATGGGTGCGGTTATCCCAGACCTCCATTGGACGGTCATGGATATGCTGACGATCGGCGATCACATCGTGGTGCGCGGGAAAGCGACAGGAACACCGACGGCCGAGTTCTGGGGCCAGAAACCGAGCGGCAAGAGCTTCAATACCATGGCCATTGATTTGTTCACGGTAAGAAACGGTAAGCTAGCATCCGCCTATCGTATCGAAAACTGGGTGGAAGCACTGCAGCAACTCAGCGAGTAGACCACCAGTCGTTGCGCCGTAACCTACGCAACCTCCGGCGCCGAGCTCCTCTCAGTGGTCAGACTAACGCGTCGCTGAAAGGTAGCGTTCGCACGCGCTTCCCCGTCAATGCGAAGAGCGCATTTCCGACCGCGGGCGCTATCGGCGGCGTGCAAATTTCGCCGATCCCGGTCGGCGTTTCGTTGCTCGGCACGACGTGCACCTCAATCGCGGGAGCGTCGGCCAGTCGTAGGACCGTATAGTCGTAAAAATTGCTCTGTTCGACGCGACCCTTTGACAGTGTGATCTTCCCCGTTAGTGCTGCAGACAGGCCGAAGTTGGTTGCGCCCTGGGCCTGCTGAACGACGATGTCGGGATTGATGACGGTGCCACAGTCAACGGCGCTGACGACGCGGTGGACCTTCGGCAGCTTCTTTTCGATCGATACGTCGACGACCATCGCACCAAAGCTACCCGCCCACGCCGTAACCGCCAGGCCTTGTGCCACGCCGGCTTGGTTTTGGCCCCAGCCGGCCTTCTCGGCGGCAAGGCGAAGAACGGCCGCCGCACGCGGGCTCTTTTCCATGTGCGCCAAGCGGAACGCGAGGGGATCGGCGCGCGCCGCGTGCGCGAGTTCGTCCATGAACGACTCGGTAACGAATCCGTTCCAGTTCGCGTCCGGAGCACGCCACGAACCCACGGGAATCCCGTGCTCGTGATCGATATATGTGGCGCGAAAGTTGGGAATGGCGTACGGTGCGTCGATCACCTCGAGCACGTCGAGCACGTCCACGCCGTTCTTCATTCCTGCGGGAAACCAACGACGCAGCCACGACGGGGAAACCACCTGATGGGTAAGGGCGACGATCGCACCCCCTGCGACGACGCCGCGCACCGTGTTCACGCTCATCGGACGATAGAAATCGTGCTGCGTATCGTCCTCGCGGCTCCACATCACTTTTACCGGACCGCCGATCGCTTTCGATACTTCAACCGCCTCTTGAACGTAATCGGCTTCCAATCGACGGCCGAACCCTCCGCCGAGGAAGGTCGTATGAATCGTGCACTGCTCGGGCGGCAATCCGCTCGCTTTCGAGGCTAGGGCGCGTGCCCGAAGCTGAACCTGCGTCGGCGCCCAAACGGTGCAACGACCGTCGCGCACGTCGGCGGTCGCGTTCATCGGCTCCATCGTCGCGTGTGCCAGAAAGGGACCGCGATACATCGCATCGATCACTGTCCCGGAAACGGCTTCCGGATTGCCGCGCGATGCCGCGAGCCGTTCCCCGATGCGGCCGCGCGCCAAATGCTCCGCCTCGGCAAACAGCGAGTCCGTGCTAACGGTAGCGTTCTGCCCTTCGTTCCAAACGATCTCGAGCGCATCTCTTCCCTGGAACGCCGCCCATGTATTCTTCGCGACGACCGCGACGCCGTTAGAGACTTCGACAGTCTGGAGAACGCCGGAGATCTTTTTCGCGTTCCTCGCGTCGTAGTGTTTTACGCGGCCGCCGAAAACCGGCGACCGGGCTATGGCGGCGTAGACCATTCCCGGCACGCGGACGTCGATGCCGTACTGGCACGTTCCGTTGACTTTCGGCGGGACGTCGGTGCGTTGGCGGGGTTTACCGATCAGGCTGAACTGCGCCGTGGTCTTTAGCGGCACGCTCTGAGGCACTGGGACGCCTGCTGCGGCTTCGGCCACGCTCCCGTAACTCGCTTGCCGCTGGGATGTTGCGTGGTAGATGACGCTTTGCCGCGTCGTGCATGACGTGGCGTCGACCTTCCACTGCTGAGCTGCCGCGGCGACGAGCATGGCACGCGCCGTAGCACCTGCTTTGCGCAAGGTCGACCACGAATGGCTTACGCTCGTGCTACCGCCCGTCACCATGTCTCCACCGAACCCGGGGTCCCCGTAGACCGGCTCGGCCGGCGCGAATTCGGTCCGGACATGCTCGATTGCCGCGTCGAGTTCCTCCGCAACGATCGTAGCGAGACCCATCACGACACCTTGGCCCATCTCAGACTTCGAAAGGACGACTGTGACCGTTCCGTCGGGCGCGATCCGGACCCAAGCGTTCGGAACGAACTCCTTAACGTTCCGGGCGGTATCGGCATCCTTCGCGCAGCCGGGTAGCTCGAACGCTAGGATTAGCCCCGCACCAAAGCCCGCACTCGCACGCATAAAGCCGGCCCGATCGATCACGGAGGCGTCTCCCCCCGTCACGCCTGGCGCGCGGCGCGATGGATCGCGCTGCGAATTCGATCGTAGGTGCCGCAGCGGCAGATATTCGTCATCGCATTGGATATCTCGGCGTCGCTTGGTTCTCCCGCCACCCGCTTCAGTAGTGCGGCCGCGGCCATGATCTGTCCCGATTGGCAGTAGCCGCATTGCGGCACCTGCTCGGCGACCCAAGCACGCTGGATGGGATGCGAGTTGTCGTTCGAAAGGCTTTCGATCGTATGGATCTGCTTCCCCGAGGCCGCCGAAACCGGCATGACGCACGACCGCGTCGCCTTGCCGTCGACGTGGACCGTGCAACAGCCACATTGGGCGACGCCGCACCCAAACTTGGTGCCGGTCATGCCAAGCTCGTCGCGGATGACCCAAAGCAGCGGCATGTCCGGGGGAACCTCGAGATCGTGGCGCGTGCCATTGACGGTGATCGAAATCATAGAGCCTTAGCTGGCAGTGTAGCCGCTCGCAGAGGCCCGTGCCTCGTCCAAATGGGTGATTCGGCATGCCACCGTCGCGTGGTGCAATTCCCAAGGGACGCCTAGTTAAGGATACGCCGCAAGAGCCGGGGGATAGCCACATGCCGATGATCGACGTCTACGCCGCCGCGGGAACCTTTGACGACAAACGCTCATTGACGAAGGACCTGACGGCCGCGCTCATGCGCTGGGAAAAAGTTCCCAGCATTGCTCTATTCCTGGAGAACACGGCTGCGTTCGTCCACGAACTGCCGCCCGATGCGCTCGCAAACGCAGGGGGTGACAACAACTACGTTCGGGTCCAGGTACTGACGCCGGTCGGCGTGCTCGACCGGGATAAGAAACTCGGCGTGGTGCGAGAGATGACCGACATCATCGCTGGCCAAGCCCGGGATCCGAGTCTCGCGGATCGCACGTGGGTCCTCATTACGGAAGCTCCCGACGGCGGCTGGGGCATCGATGGGCATGCATACACTGGCGTGGAACTCGGCGAAGCGGCCAGGCGCGAACTTGCCGGATCGTAGTGCGTCGCCGCTTTGCTGAAGCGGATCGAGTAGCCCTCAAGTCGAACCCTGTGAACTGCGATTTCCGGCCGCCGCCGATCGGTTGATTCTGCACCTCGAAGAGCTCGATACGCGCTATAAGACGGGCATTCCGAAGAGAGACGCGAGCGGTGATGGAACCGCGCCGGGTATGCGCGTCCCGGACGTCCTCTCTGCTACCGAGGCAAGACTGTCGACTGGCCGCCAACAGAACGCAACTCCCGACATCCAAAGCATCGGCAGCGGACTGTATCGCGTCGCCTATGGCGGCGTCGCTTCGCCGTACACCTACGGACTCGCGGCCGACCCGCTGTACGTTACGGCGCTCACGCAGGGCCCGGTCGATCGGGCTAGCGCGGGGCAGGGCTACAGAGCGCAAATGATCTACGATTCGCCGACGCGTTTCTTCCAAGCGATCCTCGCTCGCAGCCGACGTTACCGTATAGCTTTAAGTACATCCGCTCCCAGTTAGGATACGACCTCTAGAAATCTCTTTCGTCGCGCATCCGGGGAAGTGGCAACCAGGCGCTGATACCGCGCGGATTCCGCGCCGTATCAGCCAATGGCCGTTGCGATCCTGTTGCTTACTCACCGGGTACGCGGGCCGCCTGACTCGTCGCGCGGGGGCCAAGCGAGCGGAACTGAGGAGCAGCGGCTCGAAAAACGATCGGTAAGTGGGACTTCGAGCTCAATAGCGCGCCCGGCAAGGAGCAAGTGTCTATGGCACTTGTCGCTTTTGTGAGGTGTCGAGCGCGAGTCCGGCCGGTTCGTTAGAGCAATCGCCGACTGGGCGACGTTGGATCATCGGTGTTTTCAAAGATCGAAGGAGCGCGCTGTGACCCGCAGTGTCTACCCTTTTGATGGCGGCGCATTGCTCGACGCCATCCCAAACGCGACCGCGGTTTTGGCTACCGACGGCACGATTCTTGCGGTGAATCGAGCGTGGCTTACGTTCGCGGCTGCCAACGGTGGAACTCCTGAGCGCACCGGGCCCGGGATGAACTACCTCGACGTTTGCAGGCGAGCGGCAGCGTCCGGTTGTCTAGATGCAACTGAGGTCGAGGCCGGCCTGCGTACGGTCTTTGCGGGCGGAGCAGTCGAGTACACCATGGAGTACGAGTGTTCGTCGCACGCGGTGGAACGCTGGTTTGTGCTTCGCATCACGCAGATCATCGGCGAACCAGCGGGAGCGCTCGTCTCTCACACGAACGTCAGCCGGCGAAAAATCGCGGAACGAAATCTCGAACGCAGGGCTTCGGAAGATTCATTGACCGAACTCCCCAACCGCTTCCTCTTTGCCGAGCGCGTGACCGCGGCGTTGAAGGCGCCACAGTCTCGAAGAAAAGCAGCGGCCGACGTCGGACTGCTGTTTATCGACCTGGACGACTTCAAGCCCATAAATGACATCTACGGCCATGCCGCCGGCGATGAGGTGCTTCAGGCCGTGGCGGCGCGTATGAGAGCGGTGACCCGGCCGCACGATACGATTGCCAGGCTCGGAGGAGACGAATTTGCCGTGCTGTCACCCCGGATTACGGCCACGAACTTAGCAGCGTTGGCCCGGCGAATCACGGAGGCACTGAGCGAACCGCACCTCATCCATGGTGTTCTTGTAAGAATCGGCGCCAGCGTAGGCCTTTACTTGGCTACCCGCGGCGAGAATGTCATCGATGCCCTCGGTCGGGCGGACCAGGCGATGTACGCGATGAAGCGCTTGCGTGGAATCGGTAGCCCGCCTCTTTGATTGCGGCTGACTGGAAAACGCCAGGGCGGTCGACTCCCCAGGTCATGCACCTGCGGGAGCGGCTATCGGGCTAAGCGGCGGCCGGCTCCGGCCGCCGCCGTTGGAGAAAGCGTCGTCTCGGGAGGCTTCCTCGAGATCGAGTCCCTTCGGCTCGGGCAGCAACGCCCACGTCAATCCAAGCCCGACGAGCGACGAAAGGCCCGCGATCCACATCGGTCCGGGCAACCCGAAGTGCGCCTGCAGCAGCGGGAAACTAAAGGTTCCGACCGCCGCGCCAAGCTTGCCCACCGTAGCCGCGATACCGTGGCTCGTTGTCCGTACGCTCGCCGGAAAGATCTCTGCCGGCAAGACGAACGTCGTGGTATTCGGTCCGAACTCCGTGAAAAAGTAATTTATGCAATACAGAATTGCGAATGGGACAACGATGGCCTTCGCGTCCCCGAGGAATGCGATCCCGATGAAGCTTGCCGCCATCATCGTGAAGCCAAGCACTTGAATCGTCTTACGGCCCCACCGGTCCATGCCGAAGATCGATAGGAGATACCCGGGAAACGCTGCAAACGCAAACACCATCAGGGATAGAAACAGGTCGTGCGTCTGGCTCGCGTGCGGGCTAACGGCGGTAACGAACTCCTGGTTTGAAATGGTGTTCCCGTAGTAGGCGAGGTCGAGGAAGAACCAGCAGGCCGAAGCACCGACGAGCCACTTCAGCAGTTCTGGATCTTTGCCGAACGCATCCCGCAGCGCCTGCACAAAGCCTATTTTCCGGACCTTGTCATGCAACTGGTCGGACTGGCCTTCCGAAAGCTGCTGGAAGCGCGGCGTCTCCTTCAGATGGCGCCGTGCCCAAAAGACCGCAAGCGGGGGGATCGCGCCCGCGGCGAGCAAGATGCGCCATACGAGATCTTGCTTGATGCCGGCCGCGATCAGTGCAATCGCGAGCAGTGGGCCGATGATCAGGCCGATGCCCTGCATCGCGAAGACGCTCGAGATCATGAGCCCTCGCGTTTTCTTGCCGGCGAATTCGCTCGCGATCGTCGCGCTCACCGGGTAGTCTCCGCCGATGCCTAGGCCCAGGATAAACCGGAAGGCGACAAGCCACCAAATGTTTGGCGAGAAGGCCGATGCTATAGCTCCGGCGCCGAGCACGAGCACCTCGAACCCGTAGATGTACTTCCGTCCGAAAACGTCGGCGACCCGACCAAATACAAACGAACCGATCGCCGCCGAAACCAGCGCCGTCGCGCCGACGATTGCTGTTTCGACGGAGCTGATATGCCACTCCGACTTGAGCAGCTTGAGGACTACGCCGATGATGAACAGATCGTAGGCATCAGTGAAAAAACCCATGCCTGAGATGAACACGATGGCCCACTGGGCCTTGCTGACCTTATCGTGTTCGATCTCAGAGAATCGGGCCGACGAAAAGCGCGATGCGGATTCCATGCGTGAATCTCATCCCGCATCCGCTCCGGCGCAAAACATTAACTTTTTATTATCGCCCGAGGGGTTGCGCACATTTCGCTAAGAAAACACTCGCACATGACTAACCGGGTGGAAGGGTCCGGTCAGCGTCGCAGGCGCGAAATCATCCAGGCACGGGCGAGCAGCAGCACTCCAGCCCCAGCCCCGCTCGCCAATGGCACCAGTAGCTCCTCGACCGGCATGCCTGCGATATGAGCGATTAGGATCATGTCTACGTCACCTCACCGGTCGGTTGCGCTTCCTGCCAAAGTCGTCTGCGCGCTCCCGACGACTTCGACCCACTTCGGGTCGGGCGTAGCATCGGCGGCGCCGTACTCGTCGTGCCAGTTCCACCACTCGTAAGGCGGGCTCTGGGGGTAACCCTCGGGCGAGTCCTCCCACTCTTCCTGGCGCCCCAGTGGCGTCGCGTCGAGGTAGCTCCAGGTCGACCCCATCGCCTCATCGCCGCGGCTGTTAATAAAATACGTGCGAAATACGCGGTCGCCGTCGCGGAAGAATACGTTGTGGCCGTGCCATTCGTCTACGCCGAAGTCGGCATCGAAGCTGTCGGTGATGGTGTACCACGGCATCTCCCAACCCATCCGCGCCTTGACGCGCGTGATGTCGGGCTGCGGGGCACGCGAGACGTACGCGAGCGTAGTGTCGCGCGCGTTCAGGTGGGCGAGGTTGGCGACCTGATCGGCCCCCAAGGAGCAACCGCGGCAAGCGTGTTCGGGCCAGCCGAACACGCCGGGCTCGAGGAAAGCGCGGTACACGATTAGCTGCCGGCGGCCTTCGAAGAGGTCGAGCAGGCTCACCTTTCCGTTGGGTCCGTCGAACTCGTAGGTCGTCTCCACGGCGACCCACGGCATCCGACGGCGCTCGGCGGCCAGTGCATCACGGGTGCGTGTCAGGGCTTTCTCTTTGACGAGCAGCTGCTCGCGAGCAGCTTCCCATTCTTGCGCCGAAACGATCGGTGGCGTTTTCATTGCAGTCTTCCCTCGTAATGAGATCGTGGCGATTTGTGTCTCCCGCTATGAAGACGATCGAGCGCGAGCTAAAGATACGGGCGAAAGCGCGCGTCGCTCGCAATGTACGTCACGTAGCGGAAATCGCGAATCAGCGAAATCCGGCCGCCCGTCCATTCCAGCAGTGCGAAATACGCCGGCACCGAGCTTGATGAGGGGCGAAACATCGCAATAGCGGGAACGCCGTCGACGAAGCCCGCCTCCGCGCGGATGTCTTCGCTCTTGAGGATCTCGGCGTAGCGATCGAAGTACCCCGCGTCGGCGACCCGCCGCTGCACGAGCGACACCTGATCGAGTCGCGACTCCTCGCCGAGCAATGCACGAAGACCGACCCAATTGCGATCGTTGAAGAGATCCACGTATCGCCCGAGGTTCGCTCGTTCCTGCGCACTAGCGGATCGTGCGCGTTGCGAAATCGCGGAGGGCGCCGCTCTAGCGACGTTGGCGCGCGCCCGGAACAGCGCCGATTTGACCGCGCCGACGGACGTTTCCATCGTCACCGCTACCTCTTCCAGCGAGTGCCCGAGGACGTCCTTGAGAATGATGGCGCCCCGTTGCGCAGGCGGCAGTTCGACGAAAACCGTCAGGGCCGCTTCGACGAGTGCCGGATCGACGCCGACCTCCTCGAGTTCGGCGCGATCGGGGAGGTCGCGAACGACATCCACGTTCTTTCTTTCATAGCGTCGCAGAAAATCCATAGCAGCGTTGTGCGCGATGCGGAAGAGCCACGGTTTCAAGTTTGGTGGCTCCCTCATCTGACCGAGGGCGTAATAAGCCTTCGCGAGCGTATCTTGGACGACGTCCTCGCCGTCGAAGACGGACCCGGTCATGCGAGCGCAATAGCGATGAAGCTCGGGGCGCACCTCGTCAACGAGTTGCATGAAGCGGTCCCGCGCTTCGGCCATCGCCGGCAACAGCGCAAGCGTGTCGTCTTGCATCGTCAGCCGAGCGGCTCCACGCCTTGCCCGGTCACCTCGATCGCTGTAACGCCTTGCGCAACGTCTCCTCGCAAGGCGCCGACGATCGCGGCGCCTACCTTGTCCGCGTCGAGCGGTACTTTGAAACGTTTCATGAACTCCGCTCCCGAAATACCCTGCGACGCGCCGTAAGCCGCGGCCGCACCGTTCCCGATTTCCGTGCCTTCGATAAGTTGATGAGGTACGACGGCAAGAAAACGGATTCCCAGCTTTTTCTTGTCCGAAAGTTGCTGGGCATAGTTCGCGAGCAACCACTGCATGCGCTTGGCGCCGGCGTATCCTCCGGACAGCGGCGATCCGTCGATGGCCGCGCCGCTCGACACGACGACGACCGTGCTACCCGGTGATAGCGGCATGGTGACCGAACCCTTGAGCAAATGAAACGCCGCTTGCGTGTCGGCGTTCCACGGCTCTGAAAAGGATTCCCAAGTCTGCTCTTCGAGTGGTGCCATGCGCGGGCGAGCGCCGGCTGCAAGGACGACGAATTCCGGCCGGAACTCGCGCAGCAAGTGCTCCGCGCCCAACGCATCGGTCGCATCGGCTTGCAGCGTTTGCACGGGCGTCGCCACTTCGGCGCGCAGAGCGTCGAGCGCTTCGCCGCCTCGTGCGATGGCAATAACGTGAGCTTCTTCTGCAATCAGAGCCTTCACGGTGGCCCGGCCGACGCCGGAGCTGGCTCCGATAACGACTGCGGTCTTGCCTCGTATCGATGTCATGGCGATCGTCCTCCTGCGTAGAAGACGTGTGAACGGGGGGCGAAAAGGTACGGCTCAAGGGGCTGGCCTAAGCCAAATATGCTTCGCGACGGGCAGCGTGGCGTTCATACCGTCCTTATGCAGCACTTTCGGCAGTCTATCTTAGAGCTAGAGGGAGGCAACCGACCCCAAGACTGAAAGCGGTCGAGATGCTAGGCCTCGGCTCGGCCGACGTCTTACAGATAACGCGCGTTTATTGGGCTCAGTGCGAGCTCTATCGCTTGCTCCTCGCTTAGCGCTGCGCCGTCCGCCATGCGGCGGTCGCACTCATTCGCCGCCAAATGAGTCGCGAGCACCGCGCGGAGTCGTTCGTATCCAACGCCTTCGGTCGGCTGCCGCGCTAGACCCATCGAGCGCAGCCGGGCATCCGTATAGCCGAGCAGCTTTGCGGCTCGCTCGGCTTCGCCGGATAGTCCCGCGATGACGGCCAGATGTTCGAGCGCGACGACGAGGCCGAACGGGTGCTGCCCGTCGCGCTGCTCGACCGCCTCGCGTGCGTAGGTTGCGGCTTCATCGAGCCGGCCGGCGGCAATCGAGTACGCCGCGAGATTCGAGTCCGTCGGCGTTGCTTCGTCCCGGTTCTTGAGATGGCGAACTAAACCGCGCGCTTGTTTGGCGAGTTCGACGGCGCGTTCGAAATCGCCGAGCGCGAACTCAAGCTCCGCCAAGTTGGTCAATAAGACGTCGCCGAGGGCGAATTCGGACCTTACGAGATTTCTGAAAGAATGGGAGTCAGGCCGGCTATCGCTGCCATCGGCGCCGTCGTCGCCGTCGCGGATGAAACACAACTCGAGTGCGTGTCGCAGAAGGTCGCGGGCGCCGTCGAGGTCGCCACGCAATCGCCGCGCCGTGCCGAGCGAATTCAGCGTGGCGACGACGCGCCTCTCGTCGCCGAGCCGGCGGCAAATCGCGAGCGCCTCTTGCAGAGCCGCCTCACCATCGTCGAGCTCCCCGGCAAAGATCAACGCGTTGCCGTAGAGACGCAGAGCGCGCGCGAACTCACGCTCGTCCGGCGAAGCGCGATATGCCGCAACCGCTTGCTCCGCACACCGTCTCCGCTCGACGCCCAGCGGCAAGACTCCGACCAAGGCCAACGTCACCGCGGCTGCCAGCTCGGGCTTCCGTGCCGCGTCGGCGTAGGTGGACGCAGCTTCGAGCCACTTGCGGCCTTCCCGCGGCTGACGGATCGTCCAGTATCCGCCAAGTGTCGCGGCAATCGCCGCCCCAAGATCGAGATCGTGGCCATGCGCCATGCTCCAGTCGAGCGCAGCGCGCACGTTGTCCAGCTCTACCTCGACGCTCGCGAGCCATTCGAGGTCGGCCATCGTTTCGAGCGCGCTCTTGCTGCGCTCGGCGAACGAAAGACACCAAGTCGCATGGCGTCGCGCGACCGCTTCGGCCTCGCCGCTTTCTACCAGACGCTGGCGTGCGTACTCGCGCGTCGACTCGAGCAGCCGGTAGCGCTCGTCGCCGCCCGAGGGCTCGGCCACCACGAGCGATTTGTCGACCAAGGCGCACAGCAAGGCGAATATCTCCGAGGGCTCGAGCACGTTCCGCTCGGCGCCCGGTGCTGGGCCGGAGCAGACTTCGTCGGCCGCCTCGGGCGTCCAGCCGTTAACAAAAACCGATAGACGCCGAAACAGCAGCTGCTCCTTCTCTCGAAGAAGGTCGTAGCTCCAGTCGATCAGCGCCCACATCGTTTGCTGGCGTGGCAGTGCGGTTCGGCTTCCTCCCGTCAGCAGACCGAAACGCTCGTCGAGCTTTTGCGCGAGCGTTCGCGGTGCGAGCACGCTTACGCGCGCCGCCGCAAGTTCGATTGCGAACGCAATGCCGTCGAGCCGGCGACAAATCTCGCCCACCACCGGTGCGCTCTCGTCGCTCAGCCGAAAGCGCCTATCCGACGCCGCGGCCCGTTCAGCGAATAGTGTCACCGCGCCATAACGCAGCGCTTCTTCTCGGGCCATCACGGCGCGATCCGGCGGGACAGCCAGCGGGGGCAACCGGTACGTTCGTTCGCCCCCGACGCGCAGCGCCTCGCGGCTGGTTGCGACCAACCGAACGTCGGGACAGCTGCGCAGGATCGCCTCGGCAACGCGTGCCGCCTCGGCGATGACGTGCTCGCAGTTATCGAGCACGACCAGCATTCGGCGGCGCTTGAGATACTGCAACAGCGTCTCAAGTACGGGACGCTCCGTTTGCTCCGCGACGTGGAGTGCCGACGCGATCGCACTGGCGACCAGCGCCGCATCCGCCAGCGGCGCCAGTTCCACGACCCACACGCCCTCGAACGCTCCACCGAGCGCGCCCGCCGCAAGTTGCAATGCGGTTCGCGTCTTACCGATGCCGCCTGCGCCGACGATCGTGACCAGGCGGCTCGTTGTGAGCAGCGCCCCGAGCTCGGCCAGTTCCGCCTCGCGCCCGACGAAATTCGTCAGTTGAAGCGGGAGGTTATTCGGTTCCAGCCGCTCGTCGGATGCGGCGTCTCCGGCACCGGCCGAATCGAGCGGACCGAGCCTGGGGCGTTGCGTGCGAGCCGCCGCTGACTCCAAACGTCTTCGCTGCTCGGGTCCTAGCGCCAGGGCCTCGGCCAGCAGCGCGACGGTATCGCGATAAGGCGAGCGGCGCGCGCCGCGTTCCAGAGCGCCGACCGTGACCACGCTCATCCGAGCGCGTTCGGCTAAGGCCTCCTGCGACAGACCCGCCTCTATTCGGAACTGCCGGAGGAGCGTGCCGAACGCCGACCGGCCGACATCCTCCATCGACTACCTCATTCGCGAAGCCCGGGCTAAGCTCTACGCGCCACCGCACCTCGTCGCCTGGTGAACTGAGTAGAGGCAGCGCCTCGCTTTGGACCGCTAGCGCCCGAGGGCCAGTGCCCTGATGAGCGCGTCGCCGTTCGGTGAGCCGAATCCCGTAACGAGATCGAATCCGGTTTCCGCCGAATACTTTCCGTTGTAGCCCACGACCTCGTCGTGAAAGAGCTGGGAATAGTCTGACGCAGAACCGATCCTGTACAATGCGGGGTTCAGGAAACCGATAGGAGGCCGCTCCGTTGCTGCGGCATATTGATTGGCTAGGGCCATGAACCCGGCCCATAGCGGCGCGGCAAAGCTCGTTCCACCGACGTGCGTGTAACAGCGGCCGTCGAAACAACTGAAGTTGTCCGTATCCGCATCGCCGGCAATATCCGGCACGTTTCGCAGCGTCGTCGAGCCGCCGTTCTGCGCGGTGATGAACGGCACTTGGTACTTCGGGATCGGGATTCCATCGGGCGACGGGCCGCCGCCACTGAATTTCCAGCCTCTCTCGCTTCGCCAGGGACCGCCCGGACCGTGCGTCGTCAGGTCGGTTCCCCCGACTGCCGTCACGAGTTGATCGTCGGCGGGCCAGACGACGCCTTTCTTGAGCCTGAAGCCATCGTCGCCGGTCGCAACGAAGAAACTCTGGCCTTGTGCCGCGAGTTCTTCGAAGATCGGATCGAGTGCCGTCGGATCCGGTCCCCACCCCCAAGAGCAGCTCAGTTGCTTGCTCGTCCCATCGCTCGCCATCTGATTGATGATCGAGACGTCGTTGTGGCCGACGTAGACGACGAGTTGCGTGAGACTGGGCGCCATCGAGAGCGCCTCCTCCATATCGAGGACTTGCTCGGAGTCATCGCACTTGCCGGTGCATTTCAGGTCCGCGCCGTTCACGGACTCGCCGACGATGGGAACGTCGTTCTCCTGACCAACCTGTGCGAAATAGTTTTCCACGTCGGCGATATTGTAGCCGCGATATTCGAACAATCCTAGGGATTCGCCGGTACCAGCCAGCGCCGTGCCCCCGTAGTACGCCGCGCGGATGTCGCTTCCAACGAAGTTCCCCTGCGGCCCCGAGCCCGTGTGGATCTTCTCGATTCCTTCTGCTTGCGAGCCGCGCTCGACGCGAGCGACGGGCTGCACGTAGTCGTCCAGGCCCGAGATGTGCAGCACGGGTACGCCCAGAGCCAGCGTCGGCTCCCGGTCAGGCGCGTAGAACGAGCGTGGTTCCGTCGGATGGCGATAGAGTCCCATCCTGACGTCGAAGGCTCGTTCAACGTCCGCCACCGTTCCCTGTACGTCGAGCACGCGCCGGTTCGCGACGAGGGCATGCGGACGCAGATGGTGAGCGAGGGCAAACCCTAGCAACGACCGATAGTCCGACTGGGAGGGCCCGTAGCGCGCCGTGAATTGTGAGACGCTGAGAAAATGGCGGTAGAGCGGACTCGCGGGGTCGTTCATCGCGGCCAGAAGCGACTGAAGCTCGGCCTCGTTTCGCGACGGGAGCGAGATGGTCAGTTCCATCATCTGCCGCGCCGGCAGCTCGCCGACGCGCGCTGCCGTTCCGCGCGCCACGACGTCGGGCACGTGTTGTGTCAACGTCCGCTGCTGCACGAGGTCATTTGCGGCAAGCGGAACGGCCAGAGCCGCGAGCAACGTAAGCCCGAAAATCATTCATTTCTCCAGTGCGCGAAAGCTGCTTCGCCTCCAACGTCGCTTCGCGCACCTACTCTGCGCTCCTCTGGCCGTGGAAAGGCCAATCTTCCATGCTCGCGTTAGCGCCGCAACGTTACCGTTTGCAGACTGACGCTGTCGAGCTACGCGTCAAACCGCGCGCGGGGGGAAGCTCTACGGGGTCACCGAGCGTTGCAGCGAAGGGGCGGCCGTATTCGAACTGGCACCTTGAACCCCGATGATCGGAACGTCAGGTCCTGCCGACGACGAAAGCACCCCGGTCAGCCGTGGGTCGTCGAACACTTCGATTTGCCGCTTGAACGGCACGAAGCCCGAACGGATGTAGAACGACAGAGCGGCCGTGTGATCGAGCGTGCACGTGTGCACCCAGAACCGGCGGATCGGCATCGACCAGGCGCGCTCGATGGCGCGATTCATCATCCATCGGCCGGTGCCGGTTCCGATCGCCTTCTCGGTCGTGCCGAAGAACGACAGTTCGCATTCATACGGCTGACGGAAGTCGAGCTCCACCAAGCCGATGTCTTCGCCATCAGACCGGACGGAGTATACCTCGACTCGTTCATCGCCAACGATGCGCGCAAGTTCATCATCCAGCATGACGAGGCGCGAGAACCACAGATAGGGTTCCCCGATCCGGCGGAACAGAGCGCGATACCAGCCAAGGTCCACCGGCTTCGCCCGGACGAGAACGAGGGGCGAGTCAAACATCTCCGCGCGCAACAGCGGCCTTCCGAACATTTCGAGAGACGTCTGGACGTTTGCGACTTTGCCGGTAGCGAGGTCGGAGTAGCCGTCAGGCAGCGGCGACATCGGCCAGGCGGCTTTCTTTCAGCGCTGTTCGGACAATGACGACTCGAGGGCCTTGGCAGGATCCGCTCGAGCTTCGTCGATTTCTCGTAATTCACGACCGCTCTTGTCTGTGCGCTTGATCGATTGAAGCGCCAACACGTATGCACTCGACAGCGCGTCGTTCGCGCTTGTGGCGACGTCGGGTGCGATCCCGGTACCTTCCCAGTTCGTCTTCGTTACCGGACTGTAGGCGCGGCCGTTCGGAATGAAGATCGCAAACTGATCGGGGAGTGGCTCGAATCCACCCGGATTGGCGCCTCCGCCGGTCGTCTCGCCGACGATCGTGACGCGCTTGAGGTTATGCAGGTCGTACGTGAATTGCTCTGCGCACGAGAACGTCCAGCGGCTCGTGAGCAAATAGACGGGTTTGTTGAGGTAGAGGGCCCCTGGTACGTTCGGAGCGGTATACTGCTGTTGTTCGCTGGTCGTCCCGGTCTTCGGATCGCGCACGACGAGTGACGTTATTTGCTGTGGCTCGGCGAAAAAGTATCCCTCCAGCGTTTGCGCCAAGCGCGGATCGCCGCCGCCGTTCTTTCGTAAATCGATGATGAGGGCGTTCGTGTCGGCGAGGAAGGCCATCGCCGAGTAGACCGCGCGGGCGGCTCCGGCCTCGCCCGAGAACTGCCGGAAATCTAAGTAGCCGACATTGCCCGGCAGCCGTTGCACCGTTTTGAAGAAATAGTTCTCGGATGCCTCATAACGCGCTTGCTCGGCGTCGTCCGGGGTCCCCATTTCGACCATCGCCGGATCGAAGGGGTACATCAGCCGCACGTGCTTGTCGTGCGTCACCGTAAGAAGGTCCGCGTTGACGTTCGCGGCGAGTGCTTTCGGATCGCCGATCGCGCGATACCCCGACTCTCTTTGTTCGAGCAGCGCGACAGCTCGTCTGGCGACGTCGGGAAAAACGTAGGCGTGAAATGCTCGTTCGGCGCCCGAAATCACTGAATCGACCTGCCCGGGCGTTAGCGTAACGGCGGCGAGGAGAACTGCGTAAACCATACGTCTGAGCTTAGCGCAAAACCAGCCTTCGCGCACACTGTTTTCAGAAGGTTGGTTTGGAATATTGCAGAAGTTTTCGCAGCGATGGACCGGGTTGACCGCGATATCCTCCGCCTGTTGGAGAAAGACGGGCGTATCCCATACACCGAGCTCGCCGAGCGCATCGGCTTGAGCCCGAACGCCACGTCCGAGCGCGTCAGGCGCTTGAAAGAGCGCGGGTTCATCCGCGGAATCGTCGCGCAGATCGATCCTGCCGCACTTGGGTTGTCTCTGAGCGCGTTAATCGAAGTGAAGATGGAATCGACGACGACCGCCACGCAGTTCGAAGCACGCGCCGCGGCGACGCCGGGCGTCATCCGCGCGCTCACGACGACCGGAAGGTACGATTGGCTGCTCGAGGTGATCGCACGCGATCAAGCCGATCTCCATCGGATCATCGAGGCGTTGCGCGCCGGCGGCCTGACCCGCGACACGAACAGCCGCGTGGTCGTAGCGGACCGCCGGTACGCGCTCGCCCGCTAGCGCATACGCTCCGATGGTGGATCCCGAACGAACGAGTCGCCCCGCCGGCTCCGGCGAGGACGTGGCTCGCGTTCGGCCGGCGACGCGCGCCGACATCCCACGCCTGTCGGAGCTGATCGAACGCTCGGTGCGCGGGCTGCAGCGCCACGATTATACCGAGCCGCAGATCGAAGGTGCGCTTGCGACCATCTTCGGCGTCGACACGACCCTGATCGACGACGGGACGTATCTCGTGGTCGAGAGCGAGAGCGCGAGCGAGACCGAGATCGAGATCGTCGCCTGCGGTGGCTGGAGCAGACGCAAGACGCTCTTCGGCGGTGACCGATGGACGCACCGCGAGTACGACTTGCTCGACCCCGCCGTCGATGCGGCCAAGATCCGCGCATTCTTCGTCCACCCCGACAGGGCGCGCCGCGGCTTGGGCACCCTCCTTCTGGAAAGGTGCGAGAATGCGGCGCGCGCCGCGGGCTTTCGGCGGTTCGAGCTGGGTGCGACAATGACGGGCGCCCGTCTCTACGAGCGGCGCGGCTACAAGGAGGTCGACCGGATTGGGGTGCTGCTCGCGAACGGTGAGACCGTTCCCGTCGTGCGCATGGTCAAGGAATAGCGCGCAGGGCAAGCGGCAAGCTCGGCGGTCGTGTCGATTTTGGCGCGGCTCGTTCGACGTGTCCGTAGAATCCCACCGACGAAGGAGAGACACCAGATGCGATTCATGGCTATCGTCAAGGCGACCGAGAAGAGCGAGGCGGGGCGCATGCCCGAGACCGAGCGAGTCGCCGAGATGCTCAAGTTTAACGAAGAACTCGCGCGGGCCGGCGCGCTCCTCGAGGCCGAGGGTCTGCACCCGAGCGCTAAGGGCGCGCGAATCACCTTCTCCGGGCCTAAGCCGACCGTCATCGACGGACCGTTCGCCGAGACCAAGGAGCTGGTCGGAGGCTTCTGGTTGCTATCGGTCAAGTCCAAAGAAGAGGCGATCGAATGGTTCTTGCGCTGCCCGTTCGAGGAGGGCGAACAGGTCGAGATCCGTCAAGTTTACGAGGTGGGGGACTTCAGCCCCGAACTCACGCAGATGTTCGAAGAGCAAGAACGCCTTGCGGTGCGACTGACGGCCGAGCGGTCGCAGAGTTGACGGAAAACCACCTCGACGCGCATCGGACGCTCGACGCCATCTGGCGGATCGAGTCGCCGAAGTTGATCGCCGGGCTCGCGCGGATGGTGCGCGACGTCGGAGTCGCCGAGGACCTCGCGCAGGATGCTTTCGTCTCCGCGCTCGACCAGTGGCCGGAGACGGGCATCCCGCGCAACCCCGGCGCGTGGCTTATGGCAATCGCCAAACGGCGCGCGATCGACCGGTTCCGGCGCGAGGACCGGCTCGAGCGCAAGCACGACGAGATCGCCCGCAACGGCGCACTGCTCGCCGCCGAAGACGTCGCTCTCGACGCGCTCGACGACGACATCGGCGACGACCTGTTGCGCCTTATCTTCATCGCGTGCCATCCGCTCCTCACCGTGGAAGCGCGGGTCGCGCTGACCTTGCGCCTGCTCGGCGGGCTGACGACCGCCGAGATCGCGCGGGCGTTTCTCGTGGGCGAACCGGCGATCGCCCAACGGATCGTGCGCGCCAAACGAACGCTTCGCGAAGCGCGCGTCCCATTCGAAGTTCCGAGCAGGCAAGAACGCACCGAACGCCTCTCGTCGGTGCTCGAAGTCATCTACCTCATCTTCAACGAGGGGTATTCAGCGACGACCGGCGAGGACGTCGTGAGGCCGGCGCTGTGCGAGGATGCAATGCGCCTGGGCCGCGTGGTTGCCGAACTCGTGCCCACTGAGCCGGAAGTGCACGGCCTCGTCGCGCTCATGGAGCTGCAGGCCTCGCGCCTGAAGGCGCGCATCGGCCCGAGCGGCGAGCCCATTCTTCTTCTCGACCAGGATCGCGGCCAGTGGGACCACCTGCTCATCGGTCGCGGCCTGGCCGCGCTCGCGCGCGCCGAGAAATCGTCTAAGAGCCTCGGGCCGTACGCGCTGCAAGCCGCGATCGCCGCATGCCACGCGCGCGCGCGCACGGCAGCCGAAACCGACTGGACGCGCATCGCCGCACTCTACGACGCACTTGCGGTACTCCTCCCGACGCCGGTCGTGCACCTCAATAGAGCCGTTGCGATCGGCATGGCGTACGGACCCGCCGCCGGCCTCGAACTTGTCGATGCGCTCGCGTCGGAGCCGGCGCTAACGGCGTACTACTTGCTGCCGAGCGTTCGCGGCGACCTCCTCGAAAAGCTCGGCCTCCCGAGCGAAGCTCGCGCCGAGTTCGAGCGCGCAGCATCGCTCGCCCACAACGTCCCCGTCCGCAATCTCCTTCTCGGGCGCGCCGCAGCCTGCGCTCGGGCCTAAACGTAACCAGACGGCCTCGGTGGGAGGGTTACTCGAATGCTTGAGGGTGCTGACCATCCGCGAGGCCCTGGGCGAAGGCCGCGTTGAGCTTCGACTGGTCGCTGAAATCGAGTACCGAAACCGGCAGAGCTTTGCCCGGCCGGACGTAACGGAGAGCGACTTGCCGTTTGCCCGCTAGGCGCTCCTGGACCGCCCTCGGCGCTGCCGCATGATTGTCGAGCGCGACATTGGTTAGTGAGGCAAGATTGAAGTCGTCCTCGAGAATTTTCTGCTGCATCACGTCGTAACAGGCAAAAGCGATATCGATAAGGTTTCGTGGCGGCGGTGACGGCGCATCGTTCGACAGCGGGTCGAGAAAAACGACCGTGATATCGTCGGCTCCTGCCGCTACCGCCAACGATATCGGAGTATTGTTCGCCACGCCTCCATCGACGAAGAATTTGGGAGGCGGAGCACCCAGGTTCATCTGGATCGGCGTAAAAACGGCGGGGATTGCCGCCGATGCTTCAAGGACCTCCACATAGTTGAGCTGGGAAAGCGCCTGCGTCTCGAGCTTTGCTGCAGTTCGAAACGTAACCACATTCGACGCCGTCCGCCCGACGAAAGCATAGAAGGCGGTTGCAGTTCGCTTGGTGATGTCGGTTGCGCTTACGATCAGCGTGCTGCGAAGATTGTTATAGTTTGCGAACTGCTTGAGGAGCGCTTCGATCGGTGCTTCGTTGAATGCTCCTAGAAGCGAGAACAGGGCGGTCTTCGAGCCGATTTTCATCCAGAGCAGCACGAGGCCCGGAGTGTGGCTGACCTTTGCCACCGTTGGGAGACTCTGCCAGTCGGAGAACGCCTGCAGGAACTCTTCAACGTGTTTGACCGTCGGCTGCGGCTGGATCACATTACGGCCCGCAATCGTGCTCCACATCGTCTTGAGCGCGGCGATGTCGTGCTGTGCGGTTAGCGATGCATTGATCGCACCGATCGATGTTCCGACGACGATGTCGAACGGCTGAATTTGCCATAACGAGGTGATGACACCCGCTTCGTAGGCGCCCTTGGCTCCGCCGCCGCTCAGGACGAGGGCCCGGACGCTCACGAGCCGTTACCAGCCGGCGGCTTCGCGCCCGCCGAGCGCACGTTAACGATCGTGCCGAGAAGATCGAACCAGAAAGGGGCACCCAAGAGTATCGCGATGGTGGTCATTCCCAATCCAAAGAGTTTGAGCCACAGGTCGCTCTCGAAGATTTTTTCGTGGAATTCAGCTTGAGGGTTGGGGTCAAGGTACCTGACAAAATCACGCCATCGTTGGCCGTTCCAGCCGATCGGCAGTTCGGCCAGCGTCGCATCGCCGATCCGGCAGACCGGCGGCTTGACCGTGTTGTCGACCACGAATCCGCTGTCGCACGTGCAAGCGCTCGGCGACGCACAGGGTACGGTCATCGAGGGCATCGTGCTCATCGTGGGTGCGGTGCCGGCGGGCGCAGAACTACCGGTTGTCGACGGAGTGGGCTGGTACCGCTGGTAGTAGGCTTGCGTTGCAGACGCGAGCGCGCCGGCGAGGGCGGTGTTGCGCTGCAGTTCCTTCACGATCTGGACCGTGTCGACGTTGAAAGCGATGGCGATGATCAGCCCGATGTAGGCGAGCATGATCTGGGCGCTGCGCTTGTACCAGCCGCTGACGCGGTCCATATGGCTGTCATACCACGAGCCTATGGCCTCCGTGAACTGGTTGTAATCACCCCTTGCATCGCGCCAGATCGGCATGAGCGAATCGTAGAGCGGACGGTACGGACCCGCCGGATCGGCAAGCGTATTCAGACCGGCTACGACAGCCGTTTCTGCCGCGCCGAACGTGGCGAGCGAGGTGCCGCCGGGCGCCTTCCCCTGAAGCAGATCGATGATTACCGCAGCAAAGTGATCCGAACTCACGTAGGGCGGATTCTTCGATCCGGCCCCTTGTGCGGCGTTCCCCGCAGTAACAGATGGCTGGGGTATAGACGAGGTCTGCTTGGGAAGCACTTGCGTGACGTACTTGAGACCGAGCACCGTTCGAAGCCATGCCCAAAAGTCGTGCCCGGGGGTTTCTCCAAGAGATGCGATCAGGGGATGGCCAAAAAAGTCCGCCGTCGCCGCGTCCCCGATCATCGCACGAATTCCAGCGATGAGGGTCTTCGACCGCAGTTGCAGATAGGTTGCAATCTGCTCGTTCACCCAAGAAGCCGCGAGCGCAAAGGCGATGTACACGCCGATGAGCCCAATGACCGTCGTCAGAAGAGCCGTCACACTAACTCCTCCGCCCACCAAGATAATGCCGACGGCATCGGTGAGCCCTCTTGACCATGGCATTGACGCATCCGAGCTAAATTATTCACGCAACCTACGTACGACAACGGGCCTTTTGGGGAATCGCCACCCCAAGAATGGCGTTAGCCCGCCCTTCCACTTTCATTATAAACCCCGTAGGGGGGCGGGTCCAGCTATCCATCCTTGTTTCATGAGCAGCAGTCGCTCGCCAGAGGATCACGTACCCGTCTAGGCTTTCTCCGGTTGCCGAGGATTTGCCTGATGCCGGAGTAACCAAGGTCGTGGTGGATGTTTGGAAGGCCGGCACCTTTACCGGAGAAACGCAGTCGCTCGAGATTGCCGGTGCTTTGCTCACCGACGTCCGGCACCTACGGGCCAATAGGGTGCCGCAGCACGCCCACGAGGCGCCGTACTTCAGCCTCCTGCTCGAAGGGTCGTATTCTGAGAGTGCGGCCGACTTTGCGATTCGCTACGAGCCCTACACCGTGGTTTTCCACGATCGGCTAACGCCGCATCAAGATGCGATCGACGCCGCGGGCTGTCGCATGTTCTTCGTCGAGCTTCTGCCCGCGTGGTACGAGGTGATCGACGAGTTGCGCCCGTTGCCGGCGCACTTGTTCGAACTCCACGGCGGCACGCCGCTATGGCTGCTGATGCGCCTGCATCGCGAATACCTTGCGGGCGATTCCTCCAACGCGGTAACGGTCGAATCGCTCATCTACGATCTTTGCAGCTACCTGACGACGGTCCCAAGCAGCGTCGCCGACGAACCGCCGTGGATTTCGCGCCTCGACGCGGTGCTGCAAGCCCGGTTCGAGAGCCGACTGCCGCTGCGCGAGTTGGCGCGCGAGCTTGGCATCCACCCAGCCCATATGTGCCGAGGCTATCGCCGGTTTCGCCACCGGACGATCGGCGATCACGTGACCGGGCTGCGCGTTCAACTTGTGAGCCGCCTCTTGGCGAAGGGTGACGTGCCGCTTGGAGAGATCGCCGATGCCGCCGGATTCTCCGATCAAAGCCACATGACGCGCGCGTTCAGTCGAGTCGTCGGCGTCGCGCCGGGCGCATACCGGCGCGGCAATCTAGGCTAGGCCGACGTCGTTGAGACCCTTGGGCCGAGGCGTGCAGCGGTACTCCATCGAGTACGCGGAGTTTTTCGCGGCGCCAAGGCCATAGTAGCGTTCGATGACCCGCAGTGCAAGATCCATGCCGCAGGACTCGCCACCGGAGGATGCCATCATGCCGCTCTCGACGAACCTTGGCCCGCGGATCAAGTCGACCTTCGGATATAGCTTCGCAAACAGGTCGTAGCCATCGTGATGCGTCGTCGCCCTGTGGCCGTTGAAGAGTCCGGCTTTGGCGACGAGAAATGCGCCGGTGCATACCGACATCGTTACGTCGGTGCCGGCGCTCGCCTTGCGGATCCACGCGATCGTCTCCGGGAGCTGTCGCTGCATCGGCACGACCAGCACGTGTGGTTGCGGCGCGTTCTCAAACGTGTACTGCGGAACGATCGAGAAGCCGCCCTGATCGAGCGGCGTTTTCGTGGCGGCGACCGAGTACGTGTTAAACAGCGGCGGCTTGCCCATTTCCATGCTTGGACCAAGCCACGCGCCGGCGAACGCCGTCAACGGACCGAAGAAGTCGATCGCGACGAGATCCGGCCCGACCGCAAACGCCACTTGAACGGGTCCGTGTCCCGGCGGCTGCAGTGGAATTGCGGATTCCGATGTCGCGAACGTGGCACTGGATGAGGCGCTGAGGCTGCCGAGAAGGCCGGCCGCGCCTAAGAGAAGCTGTTTGCGATGCATCCGACAAGTTTAGCACCGCCGTCCCACGCCGTCTTGAACCGGCGTTGCATTTGGCTCAAATCGTACGTCACGGTTAGACGAGCGGCGGCCTTAGCAAGACCGCGCAGCGCGCAACCCAAAGGCCACGCATACCGAAGCTACCGAGACTCCTCGATTGCGTCGACACGGTCGGGGCAAAATGCACATGATCCTGGATCTCGACGACGGCCGAAAATGTGACATTGCAGACACCATGTATGAGGATGTCACGTTGAGAAAGAGTCCTAACCGATACCGCGGCTGTTCTCCTTCTGTCACACCAACTGCCGTAGGATACGCGTGGGGCTGATCGAGGTTTGCGGCAAGACAAGCGCCAAGTGAGCATGATTCCACAAAGATACGCCGCAGTCTGCTGGGCGGGAAACGAGACGAGGGCAGCATCTCATGGCGAACGTAGTCCGGACGCTTGCGGTTTTTCTCATATACGTGTTCCTCTGCGGCTGCGGCGCCAGCGTCTCGGGCGCGCCCCCGGTCTCGGCACTATCTTCATCCCACGTAGCATCCGCAACTGGGGCGCAGATGATCGCTGACGGTCGATCCTCCGTCACGCACCTCGGCCACTACAACATCGATCCCTCGAAGACCTTCGTAGCGGGCATCTCTTCCGGCGGTTTCGCGGCCGTTCAGATGCATGTCGCGCACTCCGCGACGTTCAAGGGTGCTGCGGTCTATGCCGGCGGCGTCTACTGGTGCGCCGGAGCCGGCGGCGCGGTCCAGGCACTAGCCGACTGCGGCGGCGAGACGCTTCCGACGGGTGAAGCCTCGTACCATAGCACGCTCGTACCGTCTGAAGAATACCTCAACGTGCAATCGTCTCTGGGCACGATCGACCCCTCTTCGAACCTGAAGGGTCAACCGGTCTATCTTTGGTCTGGGACCAACGACACCGTCGTCAATCCGCTGGAGATGGCCGATCTCGACAGCGAGTATACGAAGTACGGGGCGAACATCCAGTTCGACAACGCGTTTCCGGCAGAGCATGGGTGGGAGTCGCCCGACGGGCAACTCGCCTGCGGCACTCTGGGAAGTCCGTATATGATCGCGTGCTCGCAAAACAACGCCGTCTACGATTCGGTCCATACCTGGCTCTCGATGTTCTTGGGGAAGCTGCGTCCGCGCAATGACGGCACGCTCTCCGGCAAGCTCTTAACATTCGACCAGACGCAGTTCGGCGCGTCGCCGAACGTCTCGATGAGCCCGACCGGCTCCGTGTTTGTGCCAAGGGATTGCGCGCAAGGCGCGCTGTGCACATTCGTCCTCGCGCTGCATGGGTGTCTGCAAGAAGCCTCGCTGATCGGCGACTTATGGGTAACGGAGGCGGGCATCAACGAGTGGGCCGACAAGAACCGCATCGTCGTGGTATATCCCGACACCATCGCGTCGTCCGCGCCCGGGCCGACGAACCCCCAAGCCTGCTTCGACTGGTGGGGCTACTCGAACCAGTACGACCCGAACTACGCAATCAAGAGCGGCCTGCAAATGACGGTGCTCTACGCCATGGTTCAGCGCGCGACAGGAGCGCAGTAAGCGCGATCACCGCGGCCCCCTCGACTATGTGGCTTTGGTAAGCGCACCGTTGGAGCGTTGATAGGAAAGGTCCGGGAACCAATCGCCTCGTCCTTGTGGCGTCAGGTCCAACATATTATATACCGGAGTGAGCCGGTCGACTCCACGCTGATTGATGTTCTCAGCCAACCACGGGTGGCCCGTGTAGAAATGCCGCAGCGTTCCGCTCGAATCGCGAGTAAATACGGAAATGGTCGAATCTTGGTTGCCCTCGGCATCCTCGCTGGCCATGTCATATTTGAACGTGCTATCTGCGCAACTCAAGAGGCGCAGATTTTTCCAGCCGCGGGACCGGGCGTGAGCCCGCAGAGCCGGTAAATCGGCCGCGGCCGCGATCGCGAAGTCGACATTCTGAGCCAGGTGATGTGCCACGCCGTTGTAACCGTCGATCCACATCGTGCACATCGGGCATGGGCTCGTTTGCTTCTTCCCGAACATCAATTGATACACGACCAGCGCGCGACCGGACCCACTGAATAGCTCACTCAAACGCACGGTCTTGACTGGTTCGTCCCCCGCGTCGAGATCCGCTGGGCCTTCCGTGAACTCATAGTCCTCGACGATGGCGCCCTCAGGAAGGCGGCGGCGCAACTCGGCGACGCGCTCAAACTGGCGCATCGACTCGATTTCGGCGAGCCTGAGTTCTCCGCGGCAAGCAAGATACGCCGCGGATTCGTTTGTAAGATTCGTTTGTCGCATGACACCTCTCGGATCGACAGTTCTGAACGGAATCGCGTCGATGATGTACCCTAAATGGAGAAAAATGCCACCACCGGCGTGGTCTCGCAGTGAGTCCCAATCGAGCTACCGGGGACTTGGCCGCACGCTTCCTAACGTGCCCTCGAGCACGATCTGGATGAGGTTTGGATACACCAGGGTGCGGCCTTGCGGGAACGTCGTTGGGTCGATGATATCGTGGCGTGGACTGCCGAGCCCCCTCAAGACGACTTCGCGGCAATCAGCGCTCCGAGCGCGCCATAGTTTCAGGAGCGCCCGTCCGACGCCGTTATTGACGGCGCTCTCGTTCTCGTTCGTCACAAGAACGCAGCGCCGTCCCAGTGGTGCCATCTCTTCCGCTCGAACGAAAATAGCGTCTCCCAAGAAAACGCCGACCGCCAAAGCGTGCGTGGGAAACCCCGGATACGCGTATGCCGGCAAGCACTTCTCTCGCAGACGCCAATCCCACCACCAATAGATGTCCGGCAACGTGTAGAGCAGGCGCATGGCGGCCATTCCAAGCCGCCTCGGAACCCCGATCGGCATCAACAATGGCGCGATCGGCACGACGAGATCGATCGGTTGGGTCTGTTGGAGCCAAAGCGCCAGCGTGCCACCTAGCGAAAAACCCATAGCGCAGACACGCTGTCCCAGCCCGCGCGTCACCCGAAGTGCTTCTTCCGCGGAATGCTGTAGCTCGGCGACCGTCAATCCGGCCAGGGTTCTCGTCAGCCGGTCCTTCAGGCCATGCCGCGGGAGCCGCGGCACATATACGTTGCAACCGCTTGCATAAAGACCCTTTGCGAGTTCGTCGCACTGCTGCGGGCAACTCGTAAACCCGTGAAAGAGCACGACGGCATCCGGCACCTGGCCGCCATGTTCGTAAAGCCTCGGCAGCGCGGCGGCTTCTAAGGATGGGTCTCTCGCGTCGAGCGCGACCGAATCTCGGATGGCGGACCGCGCTACCTCAAACGACAGCCGCGGTGACATAGCTATCGCGGAGGCGAAATCACTGCGAAGTCCCGAGCGAACCAATCCGTCACCTACCATACCCGACGTGGACAAATCAAAGAATGGAGCGTTACTTGAGGCTTTGCGGTGAACCCCCTGTCCGGGTCTTCCAGCCGCAAGAGCGATATCAGGATGCCCGTTCGGGGCAGTACATTTGCACGCTCGTTGAGAACGACGGCAACGGCCAAAGCCCGGCCGGATCTCCGCCAATCAAGTCACAACGAGGTTCCGCAAATGAAGGCTCCGTTTAGCATTTACGATTTCTTTGCATATCTCGCTCCCGGGTTTCTCCTCCTAGTGAGCATCGACTTCATTTTCTTCGGGCTCAAGTACAGCGCCGGCTTTCAGGAACATGTGGTGGTGGCGGCGATCGCGCTTATGACCGCCGCGTATGTGACCGGCCACGTCATCGACACCGCTTCTTACATGGCTTTCGAGTTCTTCAACAAAGAACTTTCGCCAAGGGCGACTATTTTCAACCGGTCCCAGCTTCCCTGGTTGATAAACATTGCTTACCATCCCCAATTCTCCGAGAGCTTCTGGGCGCTTATCAAGAGCCGCACGCACGCAGAGGGAGCTGCGGACGATGCCTCATCCTCGTTTGATTGCGCGTTCAGCGCCGTCTTCGCGGATGAAAAAGCGGCCAAAGCGTTGAGCACGTACGAGACGCTCTACGGCTTCGCGCGGAATGTTGCTTTTACGAGTTTCGTCATCGCCGTAATGGCGCTTTTCGCGCCACCCGGGGTGCCGAGATGGCAACTATTCTCGATCGCCTGTTTCGTTGGGCTGGTCCTGACCTTGCGCTACCTGCGATTCTACCACGACCATACTCGGAACTTATATTTGCTTTATTGGCGACTGGTTGCCCCTAGACATAGCGAACAGCGAGGCGCCAACGATCAAGCGGCCGACGAAGGTGCCCTCGAAGAGGCAGAGGGCGCGACGGCAACGTAAACGGCGCTCATGGCTTCTTGGCGTGACGTGCGCCGTCTTGCGCTGGCGCTGCCCGGAACGAGCGAGCAAAGCAGGTCGAGCGGCACCTTCGCCTGGATCGTGAACGACAAATTCTTCGCATGGGAGCGGCCGCTGAGACCTTCAGACATCGCCGCACTCGGAAAGAACGCCCCCACCGGGCCGATCTTGGGCGTCCGTACGGCCGATCTCGAAATGAAAGACGTCCTTCTTGCGAGCGATCCAGAAGTGTTCTTCACGACGCCGCACTTCAACGGTTATCCGGCAGTTCTGATACGACTTGGAAAGATATCTACGAAAACACTCAAGTACGTGATTCTTGAAGCGTGGCTCGCGAGGGCCCCCAAACGGGTCGTCGCAGCGTTTCAATCAAACGAAGGAGGCTCTCGCCGGCGCCAACTCCCGTAGGACCAAGCGCCTCGAGAGCCTGCGGATGCGTCCTTACTTTCCGCCGGGATTTGTAATGAGGGAGCCGCTCGCGACTGGAATGCTGACGGCGCCGGTTCCCAATGAGCTGCCGCCTGCCAACGCCCGGCCGGTGAAGGCTGTGGCATTCAGCGTGACCGAGGAATAGGCGAAGATATCTCCATAGAAGGTCTCGCCGCCGAGCGTTGCTGAGCTGCCGATCTGCCAATAGATATTGCAAGCGCTGGCCCCGTTTTCCAGGATCACGTTGCCGCTGGCTCCGCCGTTGAACGTGGTCGTGAACGAGGAGCCTACTTGGAAGATAAACACGCTGCGTGGATTATGCTTGCCGTCGAGGGTCAGATTTCCAGCAATGATCCCCAGCGTTGACGTCGATTTGTAAACTCCGGGAGGCAGGGTGCCGGTCGGATAACCAGGGACCTTAGCTTGGGAGAGGTCGCCGGCGACGAGATGCGTCGCCGCTCGGCCGGCGGCGGTATTGTAGGCGGTGGTCAACGCGCCTTGCGCTGCCATTGGGACGGCAGTGTTGGTGTTATAGCCGGCTGCGTAAATGGCGTTCGGGCCATCCTCGTCCGTACCGGGCGGATAGAACCCGGTCACGGCAGTTCCCGGCCACACGCCCATGAGGTCGTCATGGACATGGTGCGTCACGGCGCCTGAAGCATAGGTGACCATGGTATCTCCGACGTTCGTGATCGTTGAGCCGGCCAAGATGGCAAATGGCGCGAGCGCAGGTCCGAGTACGATCGCATCGCGACCCTGATCGCACGAGCGAGGCGTCGGCGTAGGCGTCGGTTTTGGTGTGGGCGTGGGTTTTGGGGTTGGAGTTGGCGTTGGCTTTGGAGTCGGAGTGGGCGTTGGTTTGGGGGTTGGCGTGGGCGTTGGCTTTGGGGTCGGAGTGGGCGTTGGTTTGGGGGTTGGCGTGGGCGTTGGCTTCGGGGTTGGAGTGGGCGTCGGTTTTGGCGTGGGAGTAGGCGTCGGTTTTGGGGTCGGCGTAGGCGTCGGCTTCGGTGATGGAGTGGGCGTCGGCTTTGGGGTCGGAGTCGGCGTCGGCGACGGAGTGGGCGTCGGCGATGGCGACGGCGTGGGCGACGGCGTGGGCGTCGGTGTTGGTGTCGGCGTTGGAGACGGTGATGGCGTTGGCGTCGGCTTAGGAGTCGGCGTCGGCGAGGCCGTTGGCGTGGGTGAAGGCGTCGGCGTGGGCGTGGCGGAGTGGATGGGGGGCACGGTGCAATTTCCGCAACCGCCGCCGCCGCATGCTACCAGGAACGCTACGAGCACTGTCGCGCCGAGCAGCGCATGAACGAGGGAACGGGTCCTGAGCATGGCTGTGTCCTTCCGATCGCCTAAAGCTTCGCGCCGAGGCCAATATACGGACCGGCATGCGTCTGGCCGATCGGTGCGTTCTGTTTTGCGACGTAGCTATCGCCGCTGTAACCACCATAGAGATAGATGGGCACGCGTCCGAAGACGAGGGAAACGCCAACGTCGTACTTGAGGATCTGGTATTGCTGGTCGTAAACCTTGCCGACATTCGAGCTGGCTGGACTCGTGACCGTGTAGTTTCCGCTCGCGTTCGGGTAGTAAAACACCGATCCGGAAAGACTAAGCCCCGAGCGCAGTTCGGGCAATTTTTCGATTCCAACGCCGGCACCGTTGAGCTGCGGGTATCCGTAATTGTTGTCAGTTTCGAGATACCCGACGCCGACGTACAGTTGTGGTGCAGCGATCCGGTATTCCAAGCGCTCGTCAATGCTGGTCTGGCTCGCCAAGAAAACGGGCGTCATCGCGTAGCCGCCGTCTATCGTCGCGAAACGAGTATATTGGTTCTTCAGGGCGTCCGTAAAATTATCGGTCGTGACGTAGGTATCTAGGCGGTAATCGAACTTAACGGCGAAACGCGAATCCTTGAACGCGTACCCGGCGCTGACCAAATACGAGTGACAGTATTGCCCGTCTGAGAATTCATTGTAGTTTCTGGGCGCCGAGATTGCGGCTTCGATGAAAGCGCCGTACGGCATTTGCACAGATATGGGAGTGGGGGTGGGGGCGGGGGGCGCGCTGACCGGCGGCGCTACGGGCGCTTCGGTGGGCGGAGGCGCTGGAGCCGCGGTGGGCGGCACCGGCACAGGCGGAATATAACGTACAACGACGAGCCGTTTGTCTGAAACCCAGAGAACGTATGCGCCCAGTGCTTCCGAAATCACGCGAATGGGCACCAATACGACGCCATCATAAAGCACCGGCGGTACATCCAAGAGCCGCGCCTCACCGTCGATCGTGACCACGTTCGACCCCAACTGCACGGAGACGCTCGTGCCTTGCTTTGTCGCGACAAAGGTTCTTCCGTCGGCGGAAGCGCTGACGGTCGCACCCATTTGCTCGAACATGCTCCGCAGAGGTACGTAGATCTGGCCATTCTTTATGAACGCCGCGAGGACGCGCCGTCGCCGCAGAATGTCCGGCTTCGAATACACCGTGTGGTCGTTGTATAGAATCGGAATCTCGCCCGAGGGAGGCGCTCCGAAATCCGCGTGGCCGCTCGGTGTGGCATTGGAGGCTGGACCCGTCTGCACCGGGGTCTGCGCGTCAGCGCTGCCTCCGAACGCGCAGATGAGAATGGCGAGAACGGGCGCCGCTGCAAGGAGCGATTTCATGAGGCTTCTCTTCCTGGACATGGGGGCTTCGGGTGGGATCTCGTATTGCAGCAGTCCATGCCCGTGTAGAGCAGGGCTTTCAGCGCAGTCTTCGGCCGCTTGGATCTCAAAGCGGCTCAACCAGTGACTTTAGCTTGACAAGCGCAACTCTCGTCAGCAACGAGAGGTCATTCGCGCTGGAACCGAGCGCTCGTAATGCGCCGCCGGCCGACGCGATGCGCGTTACGAGCGAAACGTGTTGGCGACGGGGAGGCACCAGGAGACCGCCGCCGCGGTCAACGTGACAGTCGGCGTGGCCGAATCGCCGGGAGAAGGCGCACCAGGCCGGTGACAGACTCATTTCGAGGGCGAGAAAATGCAACGAACCTCCGGGTGCGTTTGCGGGCTCCCACTCCGCCGGCTCGGATCCTGCGAGCAGTTCACGAGCGGCGTTCATGCCAGCACGAGCGAAAAGGTTGGATTACCGAGCATGCGATGCCGGGAAAGCCGCTTCGATGCTTGACGGCAAGGGACGATCCAGCAAGGAGCCGCGCGCGCGCTGCAGGTCGCGGGATCGTACAGCACCTGCGACATGCGGGTGCACAGCCGTTTCGTAGAACCTCGTGGCATGGTGACCTCTGGCGCGATAATAGGCTCTGACGGGACTTAGGTCTGTATGAAATGACACCGAAAGACCCTTGTGTGTGCAGCCACGCGCCCCGCTGGCGCTGGGATCCAATTCAAAGCCGGCGCCTACGAGCGCCCTCGACTCGTCCCTTTTCCCCGCAACCTACCGCTCACCGCGAGTCCGTTCGAAAATCCAAAATCGTAGAGACCCCGGCGTACGCAAACCTCGGCGTCTTGGAGTGAGATCGAATAGCGTTCCGCGATCTCCGATATCGCGAGACCGGCAACGAAGTCTGCAAAGCAGTCAAAATTCAGCCTATTCCTAGCGCCGTCTACCCGAAGCCTCACGTTCTGATGGCGGACATGCCACGTATCATATTTTCTTGCTCACGTCTCAGCATACCCTAGATGGGCTAGGCCGGCCGCGGGCTCTGGAGACTAAGGAAGGTACCCGAAGCGTCGCGCATAGGCGATCGCAGCCAACCGGCTATGCACGTTAAACTTCGCGATGATCGACTTCGCATGGACGCGCACCGTGAAAACGCTCCGATGCAGCTCCAACGCTATTTCCGTTGCCGAGAAACCATGGGCTAAGAGTCGAAGAACCCGGTTCTCGGCTGGAGTCAAAGGCGAGGCCGAACTCTCCGCCGAGCGAATGAGTTCCTTTGCGGCCGCGACCGCGCGAGCGAACCCGCGCACTTGACGAGCAGCCTTCGTCCATGACGCTCCGTCGAGAACCTCCAGGAAGCCTGACGCCGCAGGGTCGTCGCGCATGGCCTTAGCTTCGAACGCGCGACGTCCTCGAATGCCGTCTCCGACGAGCACGCAAGCTGAACCCGCTATCGCGCGGGCCAGACGCGCGTATTTCAATTCGTGTGCGGACATCGAGCGCGTCGCGACAAGACTGCTCGTCGCAATCGCGCTACGCGAGTGGCGACGAGCAGCGACGACGTCGCCTAGGGATGCATCCGCAAGAGCCCGCAATGCGTAACAAAGAGCTGTCTCGTGTTTTGTCCGGGAATGGACCTCTTGCAGGACGATGACGTTTGCGCGAAACGCCGCGAAGTCACGATCCCAAGCGTGGGGAAGCGCATCAGCGAGCCCATTTGCGAATCGTTCGCAGTATTGCTGGGGCAACGCTCGTTTGCGGAGGACCGAGCGCAGGGTGACGAGCGCCTGATCGTCCGCAAGCTCCGCGGCGAGTTCGTACTGCGCGACCAAGCCCGAGATCTCGATTGACGTATTGCCGCAAGCCCGTGCCGACTCGATTTGGAGTTGAGCGAATTCGTAAGCGGCCTCCGTGTCGCCGGTGACTGCGTGATGGATGGCGTAAAGAACCGAGTACGCGATCGCCGCCCCCCGGTGGGCCCCGATTCGTCGCAGCATTTGCGCCGCGCCCAGTTCCCACTCGATCGCTTCCTGGTAAGCTCCGGCGTAATACGCCGAGAGCCCGCACCGCTGGTACGAAAAGGCCGTAAGAAGGTCGTCGTCGCATCGAGCGGTGGCATCGGCGATGCCTTGGCGCTCCTCGCGAGCGCGAGCGCTATCGCCGCGAGCGGCGGCGACGACCGAGCGCAAGGCCCGCCGGCTGAGAGCGTATCGGGGCGAGTGCGGTGCGCGCTCGAGCAAACGGTCGACATCGTCGTAACGCGCAAGAGAAACCCAAAGCGGCCCAATTAACTCGTCAAGGACATCCAGGTCGGCTTGATCTGCGCGCCTGCGAGCTTCGCCTAGCGCAGCGACGGCTCGGCTGACGTTGGCCTCAGTTTGGCACAACACGCTACGCACGATGTAGTGTGCAACCGATCCTCGCGCTAGACGCCGAAGATGGTGCCGAAGAGTCGCCGGGTCTCCCGTGGAGGCTATCCATAATGCCCGGTGCGGTGACATTACAGCCAAATACGGAACCCCACATTGTCACGAGGCCTAAAATCGAGTTAGGCACTCCGGGGACGTTCGCCTGCCGCTATCCCCGCTCGATGACCGCCCCTGACCGGCTTTAGCTGCGCTGCACTCCAGCCTTCAATTCGCGGAACATCTTATGGTCGGCGAAAGCGGACGGAAGCGCGGGTTCATAGCGCTGAAGGCCGTTCTCGGGATACTTGAAGTAAGCAGCGCTTTCTAGAGCGCGAGGCAGCGCGCGGCGACATGTGCCGGGAGCCGTTCGCGACGCCGCTGCAAATGTTGCACGACGCGCCGGTTGCGCTGCGATACACTCTTGCGGAGGCCCTACCTAAAACTAGTGATGCCTGACCATCCAGGTTTGCCTATCGTCGAGCAATCTTACTTGCTCGCTCGGAGGCAATTATGCTTGGGGTGCTGCTCTACCACATTCTTGCTGCAATCGTGACCAACATCGGGCACGCGCACGGACTTCTTCCCTTGGACGTTTGTCCGAACACCGTTCCACCTCTTTGTACCTGAGCGTTTCGTCTTTACATTCAAGCATGCGGAGGCGCCAGACCGACTTTCCCCCGGCAACCTGAAATTGAGTCCCGATCGACGTCTATGACTGTCTGCGAGGAGTCTGAAAGCTTGGCGCTGCGTCACGGAGAATAAGATCTACGCGGAGCGATTGCGGACCCCGCTCTTCAAGCGGAACGCCATCTTGAATGGACTCGATGCGGCGGCATCGTCGCGAATACTTCACGAAGGCAAGCTGATAAAGCTCGCGACGCGCCAGCGAATTTACGAGCCCGAAAAGCCGATCGAAGACGTATATTTCCCGCTCAACTGCGTTCTATCGGTCGTTAGCCTCATGAACGATGGCAGCCAAATTGAAATTGGCACCATCGGCCGCGAAGGGATGTCCGCCTTTCCACTTCTGATGGGGGCCTCGGCCACTGCCAACAACGCGTATTGCCAAGTCCCCGGTAACGCCGTAAGAATTGAAGCAAACGTTTTTCGTGAACTAGAAGCAACAAACGGCGGATTTCGTCAACTGCTCGACCGGTATCTCCAAGGATACGTCAACATGCTGGGGCAGCTCGCTGCCTGTAATCGACTGCATAGTATTTACGAACGCTGCGCTCGATGGCTGTTGATGTCGCACGATCGCGTTGACTACGATGAGATTCCTCTCACCCACGAGTACCTTGCGATGATGCTGGGCACGGGACGCTCCGGCGTAACGATAGCCGCTGCCACACTGCAGCAGGCCGGCTTCATTCGGTACGCGCATGGAAAGATAACTATCCTCGACCGGCACGGTCTAGAAGGTGTCGCATGCGAATGTTATGAAGTCGCCCGCGAGCAATTCCGCGGGCTCCTGCGGCATGTCGAGCGGTGAGAATGTCCATGCCATTTTTCGACGGCAAGCAAGCGAGTGATGCGATCCTGGGTACAATGGCTTTATGAAACCAACAGTCACGTGCTCATTACTGGCCGCATTCCTACTCTTGGCCGCACTTCCGTCAGTGGCTGCCGACAATTCCGGCGGCAAAGTCTTTGCACTTCACGCTCAGAATGGGTCCGGCCAACATGGCACGGTTGCCTTGAAGCCTCGCGGGTCGAAGACGGTTGTCGAAATTCATTTGCTAGGCGCCCCAGGCAGTTCGGAACCGGCTCACATTCATAGCGGATCGTGTAGCAAACTGAATCCGGCTCCGAAATATCCCCTCACGCCGGTTGTGGACGGCATCTCGGAAACGACCGTGAACCAACCGCTGGCGGCACTAACGGCAGGCGGTTTGGCGGTCAACGTTCATAAGTCCGCCGCCGACCTGAAAACCTATGTAGCCTGCGGCGACCTGGCGAACTCCAATATGTAGCTCGTAGTAGAACCGAGGGTTCGGGCCGGCAGACCGCGCCGACATCGGCCAATCCATCTTGGCGTGTCAGCAGGCCCGCAGAAAGCTTTCGCCAAAGCCGCCGACTGCCATGCTGCACGGCTTTCGCTATGCCTTCATGCGGGTATTCTAACATTCCGCGCAGATTTTACGCGTCGCTGGCAGCACCGGCCCTTTCAGCGACGCTCCTGCTCGTTTCGGTCTGCATTGCAGCCATAACGGCGCACCTTGGCATCGACTTCTTTGGCGACTACGTGCTGGCGCATGACGACTACGACGGGATCGCACATTCTTCGCGGCTCGGTATCTGCGTGGGCGCCGTCGTGTTTGCGCTCGGGGCGATCGCAGGCGTGCTTTGGTCTGCATTCGACGAGGCACGCCAAGCGCGGGCAGTCCACCGGCCGCTGATCGGCTCTCCGTTCGCTTTCGGCTGTGCCGTCGTTGCCCTTGGGATCGGGGCGACGATGGGAATGGAATGGTTCGACGCCTGGCTCGACGGAACGAGCGTCGACGGAATCTCGGGAGCGCTCGGGGGCTCCGTTCTGCTGGGTCTCGGCACGACGGTGCCGATCGCCATCGCGGTCGCCTATTGCGCCGTACGAATCGCTCGTTTCATCGAGCGTACTCGGTCGCTGCTTGCCCGGGCCATCGTCGCCCTCGCCACGCTCGTGCGGCGCGACGCTCAATCCAGTTGCCTGCGCGCGTCCAATAACGAACGCGCGCCGTTCTTTTGCCTTCTCGCGGTCGCTCATGCCCGCGCACACAAGCGAGGTCCACCGCTAGCCGCCTAAGGCGGCAAGCGGACTCTTTTCCTTCACTTGTATGCGGGCGGTTTACCGCCCGAGGAGTATTGCTTTCATGCTGTTTCGTTTTGCGCGGGCGGCGCTGTCGCTCGCGCTGATCTGTGCTGCGTCGCTGGGTTACGCCGGCGTAGCTACCGGACAACCAATGCCGCCCGCGGCGCCGCCGGCGAGTTCCGGCGTCGGGCAAGGGGCGATCAGTGGGGTCGTCGTGGATGCATCGTCGGGCCTTCCGCTTTCGGGTGCGCGCGTTTCCGTCGTCGGAACTGCGCACGCGGCGACGTCCGACTCGCACGGGGCATTTCGATTTCCGCTGCTTTCTGCCGGCTCGTACCAGCTCCGGATCGAGCGTTCCGGCTACCAGCCGACGATTTCCGACTACGTTTCGGTCGTAGCGGGCCAAGATGCGAGCACGACCTTATCGCTCCAGAGTGCCCCGACCCAGTCAACCCTGCACATCATCGGCCACACCAGCACCAACGCAGCGCAGTCGCTGCAACAATCGAGCGTCATCTACCGCTCGCTTTCCGCAGAGACGCTCGCCGAGGAGGGCGTCGACCGCGTGGCCGACGCCCTTCGCGAGCTTCCCGGAGTCAACAACGGAATCACCGGCGATACGGCGGCGCTCGCCGACGACGTCAACCTGAGCCTTCGCGGCATCGGGACGCTCGAAACGACGGCCGAACTCGACGGCCACCCGATCGCTTACGGATTTCCCGGCGGCTACAACTACCAGCTCTCGCCGGTCATGCCGCTGCGGAATATCACCGTCACGTACGGCTCCGGCGGCAGCGATCTACTGGGGGTCAACGCGATCGGCGGCGTCGTCGACTTTCAGACGCTCGACCCGACGCCCGAAGACCATTTCACGTTCTCGCAAGGTTGGGGGACGTTCGATCGGCTTACGACTGACCTAAAGTATACCGGAACGACCGATCGTCTTGGGTATGCCATCGATCTCGGCACGGCCGGTCTCGATGGGCCAATTAAGAACTCTATCTTCCCGCAACCCGGTGCGGCCTTCGATCCGTCGGCCCCGCCGGGATCGTACGCATATCAGCTCTATCCGGACGATTCGGGCGCCGTTGCCCGCGACGCCGTCTTCAAACTACGCTATCAGTTGAGCCCCGTGACCCGCGTGACGTTCACCAGCACGAACGAATCGTATTGGGAGAACAAGACCGGCAACGGTGACGGTGACTATCTTCCCTACCCGGCAGCGCTTGCGTTCGGCAAGCAACTCTTAATGAGCAAGACCGCCAGCGACCCGTGCCCGGCCGGCGAATTCCAGCCCCTGAACCAGTTCGGCGTCCCTTATGGCACCGGCCCCAACGGCCTGCCGGACGGCGGCGTGCCGTGCGAGACGCCTCAGCAGTGGGCCGGATATAATACCGGTTGGGATGGAGCCGGCACCGCCTGGCAGTCGTTTAACTTCAACGATCAGCACCTGGAGCTTGACTCGTCGCAGGGCAGGCAGAACTTTCGTCTCGACGTCTTTACGAACCGCTATTTCAATACCGTCGACCGGACGTTTGAGTTGCCCTTTGAGAGCGTTCCGGGAGACCAGGCGTCGTGGCGGAACTACGAGACGAGCGAAATGGGCATCGTCGCGAGCGACGACTTCAATACCGGCCCAAACAATGAGTTCGGTTACGGCTTTTCTTATCTAAATACGTCGTACGATTTTGAGAGGAATGCCGAGCTTCGCGGTGCGCCCTACATCACGGAAGGCGCCGCATTCTTGCGCGACGTCTTTCACACCGTGAATTCGCCGTTGGCCGTCTATACCAACCTGAACTTCCGCGAATCATCGGCCACCAACACCGACTACGTCGACCCGCGCGTTTCCGTCGTTTATAACGCCACGCCGAATGACGTCGTGCGGCTTTCCGAAGGCGGCACGACGACCCAACCGGCCGGAAACCAGCTCGGCGTCCTCTACACCGAATCGCAGCTCGGGGGAGCGGGCGGCGGCGCACCGATCGACTGCCACGGCCTCAACTCGATCGGCAGCGCACCATCGTCGATCCTAAAACCGGAAGACGGGGTCGATACGGAGCTGGCCTATGGTCACCGCTTCTTCGGCGACTCCCAAGTGCAGCTCGAGTTGTACAATGTGAACGTGTACGACAAGCTGTACACCTCGCTTATACCGCTCTCGCAGTCCGGTACCGGTTTTATCCCATCTTCGTTCTTGCAACAAGAAATCACGCAGGTCTCGTCGCTGTGCGGGGTCAACAGCGCCGCCGCAGAGGCCCTTCTCGGATTATCGGGCACCGTAAACGTCGGACAACTTCAGGCCCGCGGCTTTACCCTCAGCGGTCGCCAGCGTCTCGACCGGCGTACCTTCATCGACTACGACTGGGACCTCGATTCGACGGTGCTCAAGTCGGCGCCGGCACCGCTGCTGCAAGCGAACCTCACGCTCATTCTCAACGGCCAGATTCCGCGGGTTCCGCTGCATACGCTCGATGCGTCGCTCGACCACCTGTTCGGCGGCGGCGTCGATGCACGTTACACGATCCATACCGTATCGGTCAACAACACAAAGAGCCTGCCTGCGTACAACTACAGCGACCTCACCGCGAGTACGCCGCTTGCTCACGGAAAATTCAGCGCGACCATCCAGAACCTGTTCAATCAGAACGCGTTCATCGAAGGCCTCCGCTACGAAGGCGTCCCGTTACCGCTCAACCAGTACGCCACGGCCGCCGACTACGCTCCCTATACTGGTGCCAACGCAACGGAGCTCTTCGGACTACCATACCGGAGCATCTTCTTCAACTACAGCATCCAAACAAGATAGGTTATCACTCATGAAGCGACTCTCTTTTCTCGTCGCCGCCGGGCTGGCGCTAGGTGCGCCGGCCCTCGCGGCCTCCGCGCCCACTTGGACTGCCGACCTCGTCCATTCGCGCGCTGAATTCACCGTCTCGCATCTCGTCGTTTCCAAGGTTTGGGGCCACATCCCCATCGCGGAGATGAGCCTGGGCGCGCGACCGGGCTCGGCCATACCCACGCAAATCGAGGCCGTGCTCAACGTCGCGCACGAGGACACCGACAACCATGACCGCGACGCCGATCTGCGCTCAGCCACGTATTTCGATATCGCGCATTATCCGACAATGAGCTTCCGCTCGACCGAAATCGCGCCGAAAGACCCAGACGACTTCACCGTGTCGGGCGACCTAACGATCAAGAACGTCACCAAACCGGTAACCTTTCTAGTGCACATTGAGGGTCGCATTCCCGACGAAACGGGAGGGACGCGCGTCGGATACAGCGCGCAATTGCACATCGACCGGCGCCAGTGGGGCATCGTCGACAACAGGCTCAGCGCGGCCGGGGTGCTTCTCGTCGGCTACGACGTAACCATCGGCTTGACGGCCGAAGCGGTCTCGAACGACCCGGCGCTACGCGTTGGATCGACCAACCCGCGCTGACCGCTGTAGGCTGACGAAACTGAGTAGGCAGACACGCGAGCCGAGATGTTGGGGATTGCGCAGTCCGTCGCGCAATCCCCAACATCGACCTTCAGAAAAGTTCGTGCTGCAGTTTTTCTAGTTCGGGCCGAATGACCGCGATGCGCTCGGCAAACGCTTGCTGGGCGTCCTCCTGACCAACCCCGCTCGAGGCCGTCATCCCTACCTTTACTGCATATGCTTCCCGAAGTAATTCGATGTGCCGGGATAGTGCAGCATCTGCCTCCTCGCGCGTCACGTTACGTTGTGCTCCTTACTCATGTCAGCCGCTTTCTCCACGACTTTGCAGGTTCGCGCAAGGGATTCCCGCTAGCATCGAGGGCGAGCATACGGGGCGACGGAGGCGGTAGCAAGGCCGTAGCTAGATGCGGAAGAGGGCAACGAACCGGTCGAGCAACGCTCGGCGGCCGCGGATGCGTACCACGCCGTTTTTCAATGCTTCCTTCGGGCTCATCTCGTGCGACAGCAAGGCGCGGATGGCAGGCCCTGATTCGATTACGAGGTCGGGCGCCGGCAGGGTTCCTCTCCCGATCGTTGCCTCTCCGTTGCGCACCTGCGCGTTAACGACGATCTCGCCGACGTGCACTTCAAAGGCGACATCGTCGTGCGCGCCGGCATCGGGGCGAAAAATCGTTTTCAGCGCCATCGCCATGGAATCATCGGTGACGATCTCATCGGGTCCCGGAGGACCAAGATGCTTGGCACCCCAGCGTCCGAGCGCAATCACGGCGTCTTCGAGATCGCGGCCGTCTTCGGTGAGTTCGTAAACGACGCCACCGAGCGGCCGCGCCTGTGCCCGCCGGCAGACGATGCCGTTCGCTTCGAGTTCCTTGAGGCGGCCGGTCAAAATGTTACTCGGCATCTTCGGCAGGCCGCGCTGGAGATCGCTAAAGCGTTTCGGCCCGACGAGAAGGTCGCGCACGATGAGGAAAGCCCATCGCTCGCCGACGAGCTCGAGGGCCCGCGCAAAGCCGCAATATTGGCCGTAGGAGCGGGAAACCATGGCACCATTATAGCACGGACATTGCTTTTTCGCCTAGTACTTGTTTTTTGCAAGTTAAAGTGATAGTATCCCTCACAAGCGATCGCAGAAAGACCGCAGGGCCGTACCGGGAAGACGCAAGCCATCAGCCGGCTAGGAGGTACCCACGTGGCACGCAAGGCTTGGACGGTGCGCGGCTTTTCAGCCTTAGCATTAACGCTCGTTACGCTAGCTACCCGAGGTCGTGCCGATTTCCGGGGAAACGTGAGATAGACGTTAGCCGGGTTTCGTAGATTATCTCATGCAGCTTTCTTCCTTGCAATACGCCGCGGCGACATTTCTTGATGGACTTTCGCGAGAAGTTGATAGCCACTCAGTTTGCGCCAATGTTCGGTGCGTCGCACGAGTAACGCGTAAACCAAGTACGTCGCCGACGTGCCTGAGCGAAGACGCTTGCAAACATCGGTGCGCGATCGTACCGGGTCGAAGTTCGACTCGATGATGTTGGTCGTGCGCAAATGCTTCCAGTGCGGCTTGGGAAAGGCGTAGTACGCCAGCATTCGTTCTTGGTCGTCGCGTAGGCAGGTTGCAGCCTTGCTGTAATCGCGCTCAAGCGACCGAGCCAATGAGTCGATCAGCGATTTGGCGTGCGCGCGGCTCTCCGCATGCATGATCTCGCGTAGCGGCCCGAGGTTCTGCGCGCGCATGCGCTCGGGCAGCTTGTCGAGAACGTTGCGCATTTTGTGCAACCAGCAGCGCTGCTGCTTCGCTCGCGGGTACGTTTTGGAAAACGCACTCCAGATGCCCTGAGCGCCATCGGCGACCAACATAGCGGGGTCTTTAAGCCCGCGTTTCCTGAGGCTTTCGAAGACGGCCGTCCAGCTTTCTTCGCTCTCGGCAAATGCGTCCTCGATCGCGAGCAAAGCCTTGTCTCCATTGCGATCGACGCCGATTACCACGAGCATCACTCGCCGCTCGTCGCTCGGGCCAGCGCCCAGATAGACGCCGTCGGCCCACAAGTAGACGAACTCGTTTGCGATGAAGCGCTGGCACCACTTTTCGTAGTCGTCGTGGAATTGCTTGTTGACGCGAGAGATCGTTGACGGCGAGAGCGGGGTCTGCTCGCCGAGTAAGGCGCGTAGCGATGGCTCGAAATCGCGCGTCGATAGACCTTGAATCCACAACTCGTGCAAAGTCGCATCGACGTCTTCGAAACGGCGCCGATACGGCGGCAAGATCTCCGATTCAAAGCGGGCCCGGCCCCCGCGCACTCGCGGCCGCCGGATCGCGACCGGTGTGCTGCCGTAGGTGACCGTACGCTCAGCTTCGTAGCCGTCGCGATAGCCCGTTTGTCCACCAGCGCGTTCGCCGCGCAGGCGGCCCAAGAACTCATCGACTTCGGCGATCAGAACGGCTTGGACCAGCTCGCCGACCTTCGCTCGGCACAGTTCCTCGAGGGTGGACAGAAAATCTTCGCGCGACGACTTGGCAAGCGCCGGCGTTTGCGGGTACACTCTTTTCAAGGCGTAGTCTCCGTGGGTTGTAAGCTAACCTCGGGCTACGCCGCTCTCTTTTCCGTCACCCCCGGAGATCGGCCCGACCTCTAGCTACCCAGACGCAGGTGCGAGCGCAGCTACGATCGCCGAAATCAAGCGTGGCGATTACCGGCGACGGCGATGGCGCAACGTCGGGTCCGACGGCTAAAGGGGCCCTGAGCGCGGACGAGGCAATCAATCAAGCGTTATTAGTCAACGACACCGACGCATTAGAAACGCTGCTCGCTGACGATTGGGTCGTCGTCAGCGGCTTTGGCGGCATTGCCGAAAAAAGCGGCTTCATCGACTTTATTCGCAAAGGGGGTCCGCGGAAAACGATGACCCTTTCGGAAGCGCGCGTTCGGCTTTACGGAGACACCGCTCTCGTAACGACGCACCTGCGCGCTTCAGGGCCTTTCGTTGCGGAAGTTAACGGAAAGCTCGTTCGTAAGTGCTTCGATGTCAAAGAGCGCCAAACCGACGTCCTCGTTTGGAAGAATCGAGCTTGGAAGTCCGTTCTGCTGCACGAGACCGTGATCCCGCCGGGACCCAAGCTCGGCTGCACATAACGCCCGGACCCGCTCGTAAATGCGAGCGAGGGCGGATGCCCGTACGTGGGCCGGGTGTGCCGAAATGTTTCCGAAACCGGCTCGCGAAAACGGCCGCGACGGTGGCCGGCTCGGTCGCCCCACCGGGCTTATCCAATCTTGGAGAGATTCGTTGAACAGAATTAGCATCGCCACTTTTGCCTTGATCGCATTCGCCCTCTTAGGCGCCTGGCTGCATCAAGTCCGACCCGCGACGGCTGCGGCATATCCAACGTATGAGTTCAGGTTGGTGACCGCGGGTATATCCCCAAACGAGTTGATTCAGACCTTAAACACCAACGGCACTCAGGGGTACCGGGCGGTGGGCCTCGTCTGCTTAAGCGCTAACGTCAATCAATATGGCGGCACTCCGTGCGTAGCAGAAATCCTGATGGAACGCCAACGCCACTAAAGGCACCCCGCATGTCAACCATTCAGTCGTGTCCGTGCACCGTTCAGATGGCTGCTTCACGGCTCGCCGCGTCATGATTTGCTGACGGAGTGAGCGCCCTTTTTTCGCCTTTCGAGCTGCGAAGCATCACCCTCCCCAATCGAATCGTGGTCGCGCCGATGTGCCAATACTCGGCGAACGACGGCGAGGCCAACGCTTGGCACTTGATTCATCTGGGAACGCTGTCCCTTTCGGGCGCCGGGATGCTCTGCATCGAGGGGACCGCGGTCGAACCCGAAGGACGCATCACGCCGAGTGACCTCGGTCTTTGGAACGACGCCACTGAAGCCGCGCTCGTGCCCGTGCTCGCGGCCGTCCGCACGTACTCGAAGATTCCCGTGACGCTGCAACTCGCGCACGCGGGGCGCAAAGGTTCGAGCCGCGTGCCATGGGAAGGCGGCGAGCAAATTCCGGTCGCGGACGGCGGCTGGCTGACATCCGCCCCATCGGCCGTCGAGTACAAGGCCGGCGAGACGAAACCGCTCGAGCTTGATGCGCGCGGATTGTCACGCGTACGCGCCGCCTTCTCGGCGGCCGCAGAACGCGCGGCACGGCTCGGCCTAGATGGCATCGAACTTCACGGGGCGCATGGATACCTCATCCACGAATTCCTGTCCCCAATCGCAAACCGACGAACTGATGGGTACGGCGGATCGCTAGAGAATCGTCTGCGCTTTCCACTCGAGATCTTCGATGCCGTTCGGGCCGCATTTCCGGCGGACAGACCCGTCGGCGTCAAGGTGTCTGCGACGGATTGGGTCGAGGGGGGCTGGGATCTTCAACAAACCATTGCATTTGCGAAAGAACTCAAGCATCGCGGCGCGGATTGGATCACCGCATCTTCGGCAGGCGTGTCTCCGCTGCAGAAAATCGCGCTCGGGTCCGGTTATCAGGTACCATTCGCAGAGGCCGTGAAACGGACGGCCGGCGTCAACGCCATCGCGATCGGCCTCATCACGGGCGCGCAGCAAGCCGAAGAGATCGTCGCAAGCGGCAAGTCCGACCTCGTCGCCCTTGCGCGCGGCATGCTCTACGATCCGCGTTGGCCGTGGCACGCCGCAGCCGAGCTCCACGCGACGGTTGAAGCGCCGCCTCCGTACTGGCGCGCTCAGCCGGCAAATCTGCGGGGTCTCTTCGGAGAGCGCGCCGTCTCCGGACTACGTTAACACCGGCGCGCAGACTTCGGCCCCGACGCCGATCGCGGGCCGCCCAGCGAGGTGGTGTTTCTACCCATAGACGAGGCGATGGGCCGAGCGTATCCTGTTTACGGTCCATATCGCTGCGTGGGTCGCCGGCGGAGCTCGCTCTACCGCTCCCGGGGGCTGCGTCTTTTCTTGATAAGGAGCACTATCGTGCGCGCTTTCCAAGGCGTTCTTGACCCCAACCGTCGCAACCGCCCCTCTCGCGGACGCGCTTTCGGCGGATTTGAAGCTATCCGAGCCTACGATCTTCTCCTATGTTGCGTAATACTCGCAGGTTGCTCTAGGGGTGCGGCCGGTAGCGTACCGGTGGCTGCCGATGCGAACGGCGGGTCGTCAATGGACGCGGCGTACCGTTCGCAAGCATCGTTCGGACAGAAAGTGCCGGCGGGGGCGGCGTGGTTGAAGCCCGACTCCGCCGCGTTCAAGGAGTTGGCGGTTTCCAACTACGGGGCGGGCAGCGGCGCCGGCAATATCGAGCTTTTCAACAAGAAGTACGGGCTGACCGAGACGATCGTCAGCGGACTCAATGGAACCGACGGCGTCTGGATCGACGCTAAGCAAAACCTCTACGCCGCCAACCTCCCCGGGACCGTGACGGAGTACTCGCCCGGTGAGCCGAGCTCGGGTGGCCCATCATTCACGTACTCGATCCCCGGCGACGTAAACGGTCTCACGGAGGGTCCGGTGACCGTTACGACCGACAAGCAAGACAACGTCTATGTCGGTTATGCGCAGGACGACGTTGCATACGTCGTCGAGTTTCCGCAAGGATCCAGTACGCCGCTCGCCCAATGCCCCTCACCCAATGGAGGCTCCGTAGCAGGCGTGACGGTCGACAAGAAGGGCGACGTCTTCATCGCCCCCGACGCGGGTCCGAGCGGGCCAAGCTACATCTACGAATACACTCCGCCCCTGAGCAATTGCAATTACGGTCAACGCCCCGTCCCCGTTTACTACCCCGGCGGCCTCGAGTTAGACCTGAAAGGCAACCTCGTCGTTGAAGAGCAGGTGAAGGGCGACATCCTGATCATTCCGTACCCGTACAGCAACGTCCAAACGACGCTCTTCGGCTTCGGCGGCGATCCGTACCAGTTAGCGCTAAGTGCAGATAACAGCCTCCTGTTTGTTGCCGAGGGCGATACCGGAGTCGTTAACGTCGCGCAATATCCGAGCGGTACGATCGAGGCAACGCTGCCCTGCAGCTCCTCCGCAGCCCCTCCGTGCAGTCCCAACGGCGGCTCCGGTATCTCGGCCGCGTCTGGCGTCGCGGTGTACCCCCCTCCCAAGCCTGCCTCAAGGTAGCTTGAACCAAGGTTCGGGGCTACGTCAATTTTCCGTGCGCTGAGGCGAGCCACAGGTCAACTCGTAGTACGAGATTATGCGTGCGCTATGCGCAATGGTTTCATCCCGAACGATATGAAAGCCGAGTTTCTCAAGGATGTGCTCTGAAACGCGATGACCTTTCTCCACCGTCGCCACGATTCGTGGCAGGGCCCGATCTTCAAACCCGAACGTTACGAGCGCCGAGGCCGCCTCCGTCGCAAAGCCGCGCCCCCAAAACGGTCGCGCAATGTAATACGCCAGATGCGGGGCAGGCGCGTCGCCGACGAGGCCGCAGCAACCGATATATTCGCCGGACTCCTTGAGAATCGTCGCCCAAAGACCATACGGCTCGCGCTCGCGTCCGACGTACTGTTCGCGAAAGCGTTTGCGCGCCTTCTGGGCGGGCCACGCAGTGCCGCCGACATAGCGCCGGAAGTCCACATCGCCTTGCATGCGCACGAATGCCGCCTCATCCCCGGGTTCGTGCGACCGGAAGAACAAACGCTTCGTTTCGAGAAACACTTTCGTTGCTGCGGGTTGTCGTCGCCGTGAATCGACTTCGGTGGGGCGACGGCACGCGGGCTTTTCGTTGTAGTCTCCTCTTCCGGGCGTTCGTCTCGCACCTTTTCTTTGCTCCTGGGTTTCTGTCGAGTCCGGCGGCCTTAGCAGGAGGAGCGCCGTCGTGGCGAAAGCGCTCGCCATGACGGCGCGGCTTGCATTCGCTTTGCTGGTAGGCGGGATGCTTGCAACATCGGCGTGTTCCGAGCGCGGCAGCCCGGGCGGGCCCTTTGGGACGCTCGCAGGCTCAGCCTACGACCGTTCGAATGCCGTCCGCGCCACAGCCGGCGTTCGTCAAGCCTGTCCGCGCGATGATCGGATCGGTTTCGCACGCTGCGGCACCGTCATTCGTACCGACGTCGACGCCACGAGGCCGAGCGGGTACGGCCCGGCCGACTTGCAGTCCGCTTACAACCTGCCGTCGTCGACCGACGGCGCCGGGCAGACGGTGGCCGTCGTCGAGGCTTACGACGATCCGAATGCGGAAGCCGATCTCGGTGTTTACCGGGAAACGTTTGGCCTACCGGCGTGCAGCGCTTCGAACGGCTGCTTCGCCAAGGTAAACCAGACGGGCCAAGCTGGGAATTATCCGTCTCCGAACGCCGATTGGGCGGTCGAAACATCCAGCGACATCGACATGGTGTCGGCAGGTTGCCCGAAGTGCAACATTCTGATCGTCGAGGCGAACTCGTCGTCGTTCAAGGATCTCGGAGAGTCGCTCGATGAGGCTCTTGCGCTCGGCGCCGTCGTAGCGAGCAACTCGTATAGCGGTGCGCCCTCGCAAGGCGACGAAAAGTATTACGTTCACCACGACGCGATAATCGTGGCCGCAGCCGGGGACGAGGGCTCGAGCCAACCCGAAGCGCCGGCTGCGTTTCCGAGCGTCGTTGCGGTGGGCGGTACCACGTTGAAGGTCGACCAACACTCGAAGCGTGGTTGGACGGAAACGGCATTTGGGACCGGTGGTTGTACGACGTTCCCAAAGCCGGCGTGGCAGCACGACACGTTCTGCACGACACGCACGACAAACGACGTGGCTGCCGTCGCCGATCCAGGTACCGGCGTTGCCGTTTATGACTCTTACGAACAAACCGGCTGGGCGGTGATCGGCGGCACGAGCGTTTCTGCGCCGCTGGTCGCGTCGGTATACGGTCTCGCAGGGAATGCCGGTACACTCTACGCGGCCAAGTCGCTTTACCAGCACCATCCGCACCTCTACGACATACCTCCCACGGGGTATGACGAACCAACGGGCTGGGGCACGCCCGATGGCATCGGCGCCTTCTAGACGCCCGCTGGAGGCGTTGCCGACCGGCTTCCGACCATCAGCTGTGGCCGGCGCGCCCACTGTCCCTCGTGCTGCTCGATAGCGCCCGGCTCTGGGTACAAAAAGTCATGCGTGCTGACCGATCCGAGCTCATCGCTGAGGCGAGAGACTTTGCCGCGCAACCCGGTATCGGTGCGGTACGTGGCCTCGTGCTCGACCTTGCCGACGCTCTTTCCGACGCCGACGACGCTCTTGCTGCTGCGCGCGTGGTATCCGAGGCGGACCTCGAGCGGGCGCGGCTCATACAAGCACAAGCAAACGGCAAAGGAGATTCCGACGGTCTCCAATCCGCGCTTGAGTCCCTTGGCTTCACGATCGGCGGAGCCTCCGGAGAGGGAGGCGAGATTTGAATACATCCGCAGGGATCGCACGACGGACTCCAAGACTTTGTTAAACTACCGTACGTTTTCGGACAGACTGGCCCCGGCCCCGGAGGTAAATTCGGAACCGCACTGGCGAGTCAGGTAGGGAGGGCACGTTGAGGATGCTCGACTCTAGCGACCTCATCGTTACGGTTTCTCAGGTTCATGGCCTGAAGATGATCGAAGCGTCCGGCGAAATCGACATGTCGGGCGCCGAAGTGTTCCGAGACGCAATTGACCTAGCCCGCCAAGAACCGGTCACGATCGTGTCGCTGCGCGATGTCACGTATATTGACTCGACGGGGCTCGGCATACTCGTTCGCGAACACAACCGGCGGCGAGACAAGGGGGGCCGGCTTCTGCTGGTCCTTCCGTCAGCTTTCGGGCCGTTGAAAGTCTTTCACATCACAGGACTCTGCGATTCGATCGAGTGTTTCGACGACGTGGGGAACGCGGTTCGAAGCGCAACCTCGGAGCCGGCCCCGCCGCAAGTCTCGCTGTAGATGTTGCGTCCTTCGCCGGCGGTCAGCGAGTTTTGTTCTGAGCAGGCGGACTGGAGATCACGGCTAGCGTCCAGATTCGCGCGTGCGCATGCGGACGCACCCAGATGCGAATCTCAAGGGCATCGTAGGGCGACGACCTCCACGCAGGCGAAATGAAGGGCCCGAGTCCATCGTAGAGCCGGTCCCCTCCAGAATACGGCAGCACCACCGCAATGTCCAACCGTCGAGGCAGCGGACTGAGAAACTCCTTGCGCGCGACGAGTAAGTCTTTCGAAGCGTCGCGAATTTCGATTACGATCGCATCTCGAGCGGCAAGCGAAAGCGAAACATCGTATTCGCCTGGCGGTCGCCGGAAATACGCATTTCGCAGCAAGAAGCCGGCCGCGAGGTTTCCTCCGTCGACCTCGAGGGAGGTGTGTGACGAATCTCGTCCGACGACACGCCGTCCGACGTCCGTTGGAAACGCCGATGCGGGGAGCGTAACGCGCGGATAGCCGAGGGAAAGCTGACCGGAACGATCGTCCGGGCGATAGTCGAAGACCCACATATCGTTTGAGGTGCTAACAACTTGGGAACGGCTGGAGTCGAGCAACCGAGCGATCGCAGCGGCACTTTCCTCAACGCTTGCGACCTGAATTCCGGAGTACGTCGTCAAGACGACTCGCATCCGCTCCGAGTACACTTTGTAGTCCCAGCGGCCGAAGAACTGCTCGACGAACGGTCGATCGGCGACACCACCCACGATGCCCTGCGACGCTATTACTTGGACGTCGTCGCCCGTCGATCGATCGAGTTGGCGAATCTGGTCGGCCAGGCCGACCGGTACGCTGACCCAATCCGCTGGTAGACCCGGCAACCACGCCACCGCCCACCCGAGCGCATTTGCCGTCAGAAGAGTTGCTGCGGCGACTGCGACTCGTTCGCTGCGGAGCAGCCGCTGCAGCCAAATGATGACCCCGGTGGCGCCGGGGACGAGCAACGAATATCCGGCGGCAAACTGGAAACCGGGCAATGCAAATCGCGACGGCCCGGTGCCGGACATGCCACGGTGAAGCAGGTTTTCCAGCAGCAAGACGCTCCACGGCCCGATCGCCCAAGGGCTGAAATAACCAATCCACCCGTCCGGCCCTAGGTTCGCATAGACGCGCAGACGCTGATCCCAGAGGACACGAAGGACGAGAGCTGGGTGCCCTGCCATCCCGCGCACGATCGAAACGACGCTCGTAACGGAACCATGGCGTCCGTCCGCTAAGTAGCCGTAAGCCTCCGAGATGCTCGAACCAACACCTGCGCCAAACGCGTGCATGCCGACAATGGCGGCGAAAGATGCGGCTACGATGAAGAGCCCTTCTCTCCAAAGCCGCCGATCGGCGAGCGCAACCGTCGCGCCGACTCCGACGGCATACGTAGCGTTCACATCACCACCGGTGCAAATCCCGAGCGCGCACAGCACGCCCCCCAATCGATTTCCCTTGTAAAATGACCACAGGGAGCCCATCAAGAACAGCGCGCCGATCGTGTAAAAATGGAAGTCGAAGGCGTTTGCATAGAAGGTCCACGGGTTGAACAGAAGGGACGCGGTCGCAGCGATCAAGAGCGCGCAGGCCGTTCGTGGACGGACCCTTGCCGAGCGGAGAATGTCGACTGCCCAGAGAACGCCGATGAAGTCTGCGCCGGCACCGGCAATATCTTGCACCGCCTTGAGAAAAAGCGGTGACCGGGTCACGAGGCCGGCAATGGCGAGCGGCCACAGCGCCGTGGCCAAGTGATCTTTCCAGAACGGTTGACCGGTCACGGTCGAAAACGGGTTGAAGTCGCCTCGAGCGATGAGGGTCCAAGCCTGAAAAAAGACCGCAAAGTCTCCGCCCAATGCGCCATGCGCGACCTCGTAACAGGAGAACGCAAACAGGACGATCGCCTTGACCGCAAAGATCCCGCCGAGCAGCACGATCAATTGACGGCTAGCGAGCCATCCGCCTAGCCGCATGTATTAGACGCTCCGATAGCAGCCCACGCCCGTCACCTCGCTCTATCGGCGGAAAGGGGCCGCGCGCCCTTGTCGCGCTAGGCGAAGGGACTTTCGAAGGGTTCGCCGCAGATCCGCACGCTCGTCGCGGCGGCTCTCGCGTTCCAGGAAGCGAAGGACCCGGGCCTCGCTCTCCGAGAGATGGCGCTCGGCAGGCGTCACGGCACGCGGCCTTTTCGGCAGAACGATCTTTCCGTCGAGCAGAAAGCGATCGATGACCGCCGGATGTACGTAACACGTGCGGCAGATCGTCGGGGTGTTACGCAACCGGACGGATACGACTTTGACGGCTGCTGAGACGGCGCGGCGCCGTTCTACCGTCGTGGGGACCGCCGGCGCCGCGCTCAGTTCGATCGCGCACAGCATCGTCCCGTGCCACGTCCGAAAATCTTTTGCGGTGAATTCGGCACCCGTCGCCTCGCGAACGTATGCGTTGATGTCGCCCGAGCCAATCGGCACCGGCTGCCCGTTTTCGTCGATGTAACTGAAGAGTTCTTGGCCGGGCAGGTCGCGACAGCGCCTGATGACCGCGGCAAGTCTGCGGTCGCTGATTCTGATGACGTGGTCGATGCCGCTCTTGCCCCGGAAGCGAAGATGCAATTCACCCCGGCGCGCCCGGACGTGCTCGGAACGCAGCGTCGTCAGCCCGTACGAGTCGTTTTCTCGCGCGTACGCCTCGTTGCCGATGCGCGCGAGCGTCGTATCGAGCAGACGCACGACGGTCGCTAGCACCTTTTCCCGAGTCAGGCCCGGTCTCACGAGATCGCTTTCGACACGCTTGCGAAGCGCCCCGAGCGCACGCGCAAACGCGATGCTGCGCCGGTATTTCGCTTCGTCGCGTACCTCGCGCCAGCGCTTATGGTACCGATATTGCTTGCGGCCTCGCGCGTCACGGCCGGTCGTCTGCAAGTGACCGTTTTCGAGCGGACAGATCCAAACGTCCACGTACGCCGGAGGCACGGCGAGGGCGCGAATGCGGCGAAGCTCTGCTTTGTCTCGGACCGGTTGTCCATGCTGATCGATGTAGACGAACCCCCGTCCGACTCGACGGCGCCGGATGCCCGGCGAACCGTCGTCGACGTACCTTAGCGCCGCGCGCGCAGCGGCTTGCGCCTCCGCCGGCTGCACGCTTTTCTGCGCCTCAGCCCGAGGCTAGTAGACCACCGCGTCGCCAGTTCCGGGCGTCGCCGTGTCGTACGGTGTTCGTCATGCTGCATATTGCCCGCAGAAAGCCTACCGCGAAACCGAGGTCCATCGCTCAGAAGAAAACCACCTAGCTAATGTCAGCCGCTTCGAAGAGGCGCTCGCGGCCATCGCCGACTAAAGCCGTATTGATTCCGATCGCAGCGCGCGTGCCGCTAGCTGCGGCAAGAGAAACTTGGTGCAGGCTCGTAACGGCATCGCCCGCCGCATAGGCGCCGCGAACGCTGGTTTGACCATCCGGCGATACCACGATCGACCCTTCGGCGTCGAGGGCGCATCCAAGCCGCTCGGGCAGTGGAGACGCTTGACGCAGCGGGACGCGCACGAACGCCGCGCTACGGGCCAGCGTTGTGCCGCCACTGAAGACAATTGCCTTCAGCTTCGTACCAAAGCCTTCGAAGCCCACCACCGGCGTCTCGATCAAACGGACGCTTTTCTTCTCCAGAACGCGCCGTTCGTCAGGTGAAAATTGAGCATCCCCGTCGCTGCATACGACCACGTCGGCGCTCCACCCGAGGAGCAACAGCGCTAGGTCGAAGCCGCCACGGCCGCGTGCGTACGCTGCCAGCGGCTGATCGCGAACCTCCCATCCGTCGCAATAGGGGCACCCGAAAACGCTTCGGCCCCAAAGCGGGGCGAGGCCCTCGATCGGAGGTAAGTCGTCATACAAACCGGTCGCGAACAAGAGATAGCGCGCCGCACACGTCGTTCCGTCAGCAAGCGAGGCCACGAAGCCCGCACCGTCTTGCCTCCGAACGGCGCTTACCGAAACGTCTGCGAATCGAACGCTCCGATAGGGCTCGAGCTGCCTTCGGGCGATCCCTTTGAGCTCTGCCGGCGGGATCGCGTCGCGCGAGTAGAACCCCTGAACGCGTTCAGCGGATTGGTTGCGCGGCCGATCTTCGTCGCATACGAGAACGCTGCGTCTGGCCCGGCCCAACAGGAGGGCCGCGCTCAACCCCGCAGTCGAGCCCCCCACGATGACGACGTCGAGTTCTCGACGATGCTCATTCAACCTAAGGCTGCCGCCGCAATCGCCGTGAGGCGGTTCCTCTACCGCTCGTCGCCCTCGGACTCCTGAGAATCATTCGAAGCGCTCGAACCCGCGATCTTAGCGGTGACGGTCCCGGCCATGCTGTGCGCCCGATCTGCTAGGTTTCCGGCGGCGTCCTGAGCTTTCGCCGCAAGCGTTTGGCTCACGTCCGCCGTCTTGTCGAGGACCTGCCCCGCGGCGTCTTTCGTTTTCCCCGCAACGGCATCGATGACTGCGGCGACAACTTCCTTACCGGTAGCCGCGGCCGTGTCAACGAGTTGGCCGGTGAGGTCCTTGGCGTGCGCGGACGCCTTATCGACGATCTTTCCGGCAGCATCTTTGGCTTGATCGAAGCCTTTTTCCAAGTCGTTCAAGTCTCACGTCCTTTTTCTAATCACTCGATCGTGCGCGGCTTACGCCGCTTGCCACACTGGTATACCCCGCAGCAACGAAACCTCACAACAGCCGTTCGAGGGTCGCCTCTAGCCTAGTCACTATTTCCGGGAAATGCTATTCTCTTTCGGCGATGATTCTGCTCGTCGGTGCAGACTCGCGAAGGCGCGCGTTCAAGAGGCGGCGAGCCGAACGCTCGAGGCGCCCGACTCGCCGGCTCGCTGACTCTAGCTGCTCGGAGGCGTGGCGGACGGCCTTGGCGAGCCTGGGCCGACTGCAGTTGGTGTGGCCAGCGGTGACGGAACGACCTGAGCCGCGCCAGGCGACCCGGGTGAAGTTGGAGTCGCAACCGGTGATGGAACGACCTGAGCGGCGCCAGGCGAGCCGGGTGAAGTTGGAGTCGCAACCGGTGACGGAACGACCTGAGCGCTGGCGGGCATTGGCCTCGACGCCGGAGCGGCGAACGCAATCGCGAGCACCGCTAGGGCGGCCGGGACGAATAAGTATTTCACGTTATCCCTTTCGTATGACGTTTTGGCGAAATGTGCGATGTGCCTGGGCAGGCGAGGGCATCGCGTTACTTCTTAGCCCTTCTCGCTCTCACGGGCGCGCTTATGTCCGATGCGACGTCAGGATCCTTCGGCGGAAGTTCCGGATCGCCGCCGCGCGGCGTGCCCGACAGTTGTTTGAAATCCCATAACCCCTGGGAGTCGACGAGCGTAAAACCTTCCGTGCTCGCTTTGCTACCGTTAGAGGCCGGCGAAGCAGCTTCGGTCGACGTTACGAAATATTCATGAGCAAAATCATCCAAGACGATGTTGCCTGGCGGGAAGTTGTCAGGGATCGCCGCGAGCGCCGACTCAAACATCTTTTGATGTGCGACTTCTCGCTGCATCAGGAAGGTGAGCGTATCGCGTGCGCCGTTGTCGTCGCATTGCTTGATCAAGCGTTCATACGTGATCTTTGCCCGTGCCTCAGCAGCAATGTCCGAACGAAGATCGGCTGTCGGATTTCCGATCGTGTCGACCCAGTCCGCCGTGAACGAATTCCCCATCGAATCCGTGAAACGGGGTCCCGGCCCACCCAAAACCGTTTGCGAGCTGTTGAGGGACATTTCGGTATAGCGGTCGTGCTTGCCGTCCAGCAGATCCGCCATGTAGCCGCCCTCAACTTGATCGACCATCGCCCCAGGAGAGCCCTTCAGCAACATCGTGAGCATTTGAGCCACCATCTCGAGGTGCGAGAGTTCTTCGGTTGCGATGTTCAGCAGCATATCTCGCCGGCCCGGATCGGATTCTGCCCAGCCTTGTGAAAAGTATCGAAGGGCGGCACCCAGCTCACCATTCGGGCCGCCAAATTGTTCCAGCAGCATCTTCGCGAACCTGGCATTAGGCGCGTCCACACGCACGGTGTACATCATTTTCTTGTTGTGTAGAAACATTTTTCCCCATCGTAATGGCGTCGAAGGTTGTCGGTGGTGCGCGTCAGCCAAGAAGCATCCAAGCGACCCCGACGGTGGACGATTGCTTGCAAGCTACGTGATAGAATTTGCATCCGAATGGTCCGCTCATACCCCAAATCGCGCCATCCGAACGCGCGGCTCGATAGCGGCGGCGCACGCTAGATTGCGCAGTCGATGTGCGCGCGAATCGCTTTACGGACGATCGGCGCTAGCTCCGCAGAGCGCACGTCAATTGTGCCGGCGGGACCGCGCGAACTGACGGGTTGCAGAACCGGCACAACGCTTTCCCGTTCGCCAAGGGAACCTACCGCGCGCACACCTGCCATGTACGAAAGCGTACGGAGCGGGCGGTTCAAAAGGGAGCGACGCGTGCGTCAGAGGGGTTGCACGGTGTGATTTTACACGTTATATTGGGTGCGTTCTCCATTGTAAAGAAAGGTGGTTTCCCCCGACGATGACGGCCATGCACCGACCGGGCGGGGCTCGAGACAGCATCGATGCCCACAGCCACGCGATGGAAATACCCATTCGCCAAGTAGTCGAAGAGCTGGTTGGGTATCTGGGCGCGACCACCGTTGCCGCGATCGCTGGCGTCAAAGAAACCCGCGCCGTCCAGCAGTGGATGGCGGATCGGGAACCGCAACAGCCGCACCTCTTACGTTTTGCCCTCCAGCTCGTAAGCATGGTCGCGCGGCGCGACCAGCCGGATATAGCGCGTGCGTGGTTCCATGGAAGTAACCCGGGCTTGATGGACGAGACGCCGATCGTTCTTTTCCGGAGCCGGCCGCTGGCTGAAATTCAAGGGCAACTGCTCGCGGCCGCCCGTACGTTTGCGGCGCGCGATGAAATCCGCTCGACCACAGCCGATACAACAGCCCTCAACCCAATCTAGCGCCCACGACGATCGACAAGTCAAGCCACAACTTGTATCGGTGGCCTCTTCGCTCTAACATGGCGTATGATGCTATCAGGATATTTTTCGCCGAGCCGGTGGCCGGCTTGCGTCGCTCCGCTCATCCTCGTCCATGACGTCGACGATTGCACGCACGTCATCAACGTCTTTCATGAGGTCGACATCGCCACCGCGGCGGAGTTCGAGGCTGAGCTTGCAAAGCCGACCGAGCACGGTCCGGTGGTCATCGACTTTTCACAATGCCGCTACATCGACACGTCGGCCATCAACCCCCTACTTCGCGCGTACGAGAGGTTCGGCGATCGGCTTCAGATCGTCGTCGCCGCGAAGAGCCAGGTGGAAAGGCTTTTTCGTCTGCTTCACCTCCAATCAGTATTGCCGATCGTCTCTTCTCTCGAAGAAGCTTTCTTGCGGTTGGCCCCGGCGGCTATCGCTTAACGATCGACGCGCTCGCAGCAACGGTGCGAGCTAGGCAAAGCGGCAAGCTCGCGGGACGCAACAACTACAGTGGCGAAGGATCGCGCCGTGGAGGTCTCCGAACCGGGCCGGCCGTCTTCCGATAAGGCCATACTCGATCGTTTGCCGGTCCTTACCTATGCGTCGGATCAAAACGGAGTCATCACGGGAGCCGCGTGGATAGAAAGCGTGCATCCCGACGATCGGGATCGCGTGAGAGAGCATTGGCTCGACACGGTCGCGGCGGGTGTCCCTTACGTCGCGGAAATGCGCCTTCGTGGAGAGGATGGAACGTTCTGCGTATTTCTAAACCGAGCCGTTCCTGTCCGTGATGCATCGGGTACGCTCAAGGGCTATGCAGGCGCGGCGTTTGACATCGATACGGGGCGAAAGAGGCGCGAAGACCTTCGCACGCTGACCGAATTGCACGAACGCGTTAGCATACGCGAAAGGCTTTACGGTCGTTTGAGCGAGCGGCTCTCCGAAGCGTTGTCGCTCGACGAGACCATCGAGGTGATGTTGGGCGCGATAGTTCCAGATTTCGCCGATTGGATGTCCGTCTATCTCGAGAAACGGGAACGCGACGGATTCGAGGTAATCGCAATGCGGCACTGGGACGAACGCCGTCGGCCCATCGTGGAAGAGCTGATCGGAACGACCTTTACCACCGAGAGCAGCGCAACCGCGCAAGTGTTGCGAACCGGAGAGGCGATGCTCTTGGAACGGTACCCAGAAGACCTGCGTGCGCGAGCGATCCAGTCCAACTACTTCGGGCACCTAGAGCGCCTCGGACTGCGTTCGGCCATCGTGGTCCCATTCAGGCGCGGGGAGCGGATCATCGGTGCGATCCACGTCATTCGCGGCGACAATCTAGTGAACTTTGACCGCGAGGATTTGCTGCTCGTGGAGGAAGTCGCTCGGCGTATGACGCCCGCTATCTATCACGCGGAAGCGTACGAGCGCGAGCGACTCGTCGCCCGGCGTTTTCAGGAAGCAGCGTTACCGACGGTCCTCCCCGACTTACCCGGTTTGGAATTTGACGCCGTTTACGAGGCGGCTAAGACGGAGGCCACGGTTGGCGGTGATTGGTACGACGTCTTTCAGATCGATGACGAAAGGCTCCTCGTATCCGTCGGCGACGTTGCCGGCCACGGCCTTCAGGCGGCCACGATTATGGCCATGTTGCGCCAATCATTGCGCGCGCTCTCGCTCACGACGGGGTCGCCGGGCGAATTGATGTTTCTGCTGCGTTCACTCATGGCAAAGGAGTATCCGGATACCGTCGCAACGGCCTTCATCGGCATCCTTTGGCCGTCCACCGGAAAGCTCGAATACGTTTCTGCCGGTCACCCGGCTCCGCTCGTGCGCTCGCCAAGCGGTTACGTCGAAGAATTAACGGGAGGCCGGCGTCCCCTGCTCGGCATCCCGCATCCAAAGTCGTCACATGTGGCAAAAACGACGCTATCGCCGGGTTCGCTGTTGCTCCTGTTCACCGATGGTTTGACGGAGGCAACCCGCGACGTTCTCGAAGGTGAACGGCATTTGCGTTCCGTCGTGGGCTCCGCCGAGGTCGGGTCGGCGTTGAATCCCGCCCACGTCGTTTACGAGGCGATGCTGCGAAACGGCTCTTTCGATGACACCGCGATCCTAAGCGTGCGATACGTCGGAATCAAGGCTGCGCTCGGGAAGACCGCTGCCGCGGGCGAAGCGGCACAGCCCTGGGCGCGCGCTTAATGGCTGCGCTTTCAGAGCGCTGCGCTGCTCAGCGGGAGGACCGCGGTCACCACGCAACCGGGCGGCTTATGCTCCACCGTGAGCTCTCGACTAAGGGCCTTGGCGATATGAAGGCCGCGACCACCCTCAGCTTCCGTCGAGCTTTGCCCCACGCGGCCGACACCGAAGCAGTCCCCGTCGTCAATCACGCGTAAGATCGTCGAATGGTCGGCAGCGAGCTCTACCAAAACCTCGCTGCGAGCGCAACGGACCGCATTGGTCACCAGTTCGCCGAAGACGACGAGGGCTTCATGAAGGCCACTATCATCCGGTGCCCGACACCGTAGGAGGTGGTTGCGGAACTCGCGTCTCGCCTCGGCGCCGCCACGCTGATCGTTCCTTGCAATGCGCCACCTGCGCTCGAGTTTTTCCATCATTTCTTAGACTTACCCAAGATCGGTATTCTAGCACGCGACCTGCGAGCTGGCAGGCGCCCGGCCTTTCGTGCCCTGGGCAGTGCCGTGCCGCAGCCTTTCATTCACCTTCGGCAGCTTTACGTTCGCCCCGACCCGGCGCAGGCAGAAGGAGCGGCGCGGCGGCGACCGCGAGCAACGCCCCCAGGCTCGGTCCGATGAGGTAGATCCACGACGTTCCGAAGGCTCCGGCCAGGACTTGCGGCGCGACGGAGCGCGCCGGATTCATCGATGCGCCACTGATCGAGCCACCGGCGAAACCGCAGGCGGCAACCGTGAGGCCGACAGCCACCGCCGCCTGCTTTCCGACCGCAAACTCGGCGTCGGCGGTGGCCAGGATCACCGTCATCAGAAGAAACGTCATGACGACCTCGGCGAGCAGCGCTTGTATTGCCGACACGCCGCTGCCGGGATGGCTCGCTCCGAGAACGAGCGCACCGCCAAACTCGAGCCGCATCAGCCACGACGCGGCGAAGGCGCCCGCAAATTGTGCCAGCACGTAGAGTCCGAACTGCCGAAGCGGAAGCAGGCCGCGTGCTAAAAAGCCAAGTGAAACGGCCGGGTCGATATGCGCACCTGATATCTCCGAGAGAGCGTAGATCAGCGCGGTGACGATAAAGCCGCGAGCGAGCCAGCGCGCGACGTCGTCCACGTGCCCGGTCGTGTAGTAGGCGATGTCGACCGCGGTCGGCACGAGCGTTCCAAACAACGTTCCGACGAATTCCGCGAACAGCTTGCGACGCAACGGCGGCGCGGTGGCGCGGCGCGCGGGCGCATCCTTCCGCTTCATCATGTACAGATTACCGCGCTCGGCTGGGTTGAAACTCGCACGGGCAAACGAGTGACTCGTCCAGGGCGTCGCGCGCGCAGCGCGAAACGCAAGCACTCAAACGAGCGAGCGAGCGAACGATCGCGGCCGCGGTGTGGGTATAGCCCTTTGGGCTACACGAAACGGCAGCTGGACGGAGACGAAGCATGAAAACGCTGAACGCAACCCATTACGAGCTGATCCCGACCTACCCGTCGAAAGACGACCGCCGCCGAGGAACCGTTCACGCAATCATCGAGACGCCGCGCGGCAGCCCGTACAAGTATGCGCTCGACAACGATCACGGCATCATCGCGCTAAAGGCGGTAATGCCGGCCGGCTTCCGTTGGCCTTTCGACTATGGATTCGTTCCGCAGACGCTCGGCGACGATGGCGATCCGCTCGACATTCTGATGCTTCTCTCCGAGGGGACGTTCTCGGGGTGCATGCTCAAGGCTCGCATCCTCGGGGCGATCCGCATGTCGAAAAACGGCGTTGAAAACGACCGCCTGATCGGGGCGCCCGTCCTGATGCCTGGCCGCAAGCTTTTCACCGACGAGTACGAAACGGTTACCGACTTGCCGCCGGACCTGCGCCACGAGATCGAAAGTTTCTTGTGCGGCTACTCCGAGGGCGAGGGTAACGACATCGACTTACATGGGGCGGTGGAGGCCGAAGAAGCTCTGGCACTGCTCGCTCGCGGCCGGAAGGCATTTCGCAAGAACGCGGCCTGAGCCCGCCGCACGCGAGGGCGTCCAGGCGTCGTCTCGACCGGCCCTGCGCGGCTTAAACGCGCGGTTTAAAGAGGACGAAGCGCGGCGCCCTCCGTATCTCCGGCACACCGTTCGACGCCAAGGTTAAGTTGGCGCGAGGCGGCGCGTTCGGAGCCATGGACTGGAACACCCTTCCGAATTTTCTCGCCGTGACGGCTCTCGTCGCAGTATTTGCTTCGCTCTTACGCAAACCCGGGAGCGATTTACGGCTCGGACTGGTCGCTTGGGCGCTCATCGTGGTGCATTTCGGCGCGGTAATGTTCGATGCGAGCGGCCGGAACCTCGCCGCCACTTTGGTTCGGTCCCTCAGCCTCGATTTAGCGGGCCTCCTTTTCCTTTGGGCCGCGGTATCGAAGCGCATCACATTTGAAGGCTTCCTCGGCTTTTGCTCGCTTGCCGTGCCGCAACTGGCCTTCATTGCACTCGGCGTGGCCAACGTTCAGCCCAACGGTGCTTACCTCGCGCTTGCGCTAGCGGGTGCGATCGTCATCCTGCCGGCGATCGTCTTCTGGCGCATCATCCACGCAGCCCCGAGAGAGCGGTTGCTCGCGACGCTCGCGTGCCTGCTCCTAGCTATCGCAATACTGGTCGTGGTTCGCTTCGATAGCAATCCCTGGGACGGCGCCGACAGCATTTTCAGCTGGCTCTTCCTGGGGGCGGCGGTCCTGTATTGGCGGCGCTACCAGCGCGCGACCGCAGGCGTGCTGACGCTCGTGTTCGGTTTCATCGCCTGGGGGTTGGTCTGGCCAATCGGCGACGCACTCGCTGCCTGGGCGCCGAACCTGCATATCGATGCTGCCGATTGGAACATCCCGAAGTATGTCGTCGCGATCGGCATCATTCTCACGCTGCTGGAAGATCAAATGGAACGCTCGACCTTCCTGGCACTGCACGACGAGCTCACGGGATTGCCGAATCGGCGCCTGTTTGAAGACCATCTCGCCTCCGCGCTCGCGCGGGCCCGCCGCAGCGGAACGCAAGTCGCCCTACTGGCGATCGATCTGGACCGTTTCAAGGCGGTCAACGATTCTTTCGGGCATCGCGCGGGCGACGAATTCCTACGGGTCGTCGCGCAGCGGTTCCAGAGACGCATCCGCACGTCCGACACCTGCGCCCGCCTAGGCGGCGACGAATTCGTTGTGATCGCGAACGGGATCGAGGGCTACGCCGACGCCGAGCGTCTAGCGAGGGACCTAGCCGCGACTCTAGCGGAACCGATCCGGCTGCGCAGCGCGGACGTTTTCGCGGCTGCCAGCATCGGCATCGCCGTTTTCCCTGAAAACGGCGACGACGCCGAAGCGCTTCGAACCGCAGCCGATAGCGCACTCTACGTGATGAAACGCAAGAACCGGCGCGGCGACCGGCTCGTGTCCGACGCGCTCGCGCCGAACCGGCCGGCTTACCGCAACTAACAACCGGTGCGAGAACGCCCGCAAGCTATGGACGGAGTGGAGCGTTGCGTGCGCTCCACAGTGCGATCGTCACCAAGAGAGCGACCAGCACGAGCAGTGTGAAACCAATAAACCGAAGTCGCGGCCCCCAGCGTCCGGGCTGTCTCTGCGGGAGCGGGCCGGACGGGCTCAACCGCTGCTGCATTTCGTTGATCCGGTCACGGGCCTCTCTTAGCGAAGCTCCGGTCGCTGAGCGATAGAGTCGAATGGCCTCGATCTTGCGGCCGGCGTTGATCGCCCGCTGGATTTCCGGGTGGTTTTCCATGTTCAGTTCACGACGACGTCTTCGTGCGTTTCGACGGTGCGACCGTCGCTGCGACGAGCGACGAACGTCACGTCGTACGTGCCGTGAAAGAAGCGAGCGATCTTCGGAACGCGTGCGGTTTGCCGGAACGTACCGGGTTCGACCCGTGCAATCGCAATCGTAACGTGCGCGACGTAAGCTTCGACCGACACGACGTCGGGGGTCGTTAGCACGGTCGCGTCCACAGTATCTCCCGGATGCACCGGCATTGGGTCGATGGCCGTTGAGACGATGCGCGGTGATTGCACGGCTTGAGGGCTATCATCAACTTGTGCGGAGGCCGTCCCAGCGAGGACCACGGCCAGCGCCGGGATCAAGCCGGAGCGGAATAGCAGGCGCATCGTCAAAGGCCCCATTATACGCCTTGCCGGCTTACACCACCCGTGCGAGGACCGAGGCGTCGAGAAATGTACCAGGACCGGGTCGCGTCTGCCCGGTATCACGGCAGACGCACCATGTCGCTGACGTCGTGCTTCGCAGTTTCGCGAGGATTCACTCTTGAACCCCACCCCTTCGATCGGCCGCCGCCGCTTTCTCGCAGCCTCCGCGGGGGCGCTCGTTCTGCGGCCCGGCGCCGGCGAAGCTCTTCCCACGCGTCCGACCGAACTCGGCGCGCCGCTGCGTCCCTACGGCGAGCCGTCGCCGTTTGAAGAGAATGTCGTCAGAGTACCCACCGACCTGACGCCGACGAAACTTTCGTCGTGGAACTTTACGCCGCTCGCGAACTCAAGCGGCACGATCACTCCAAGCGGCCTGGTCTTCGAGCGCAACCACGCCGGCGTTCCCGCGATCGATCCGGCGCAGCACCGCCTCGTGGTGCACGGACTCGTCGACGCCGCGCGCGCGTTCACGCTCGACGACCTCAAGCGCTACCCGTCGGTTAGCGTGATGCATTTCCTCGAATGCTCCGGTAACAGTATGACCGAATGGAAGAAGCCGACCGGCAAGACCGTGCAGCTCACTCACGGTCTTCTCAGCTGCTGCGAGTGGGCGGGCGTGCGCGTAAGCACGGTCCTCAAGGACGTCGGCGTGAAGCCGTCCGCCAAGTGGGTGCTCGCGGAAGGGGCCGACGCCGCGCTCATGGATCGGAGCATTCCGCTTGAAAAAATGATGGACGACACGCTGCTCGTGTACGGGCAGAACGGTGAAGCGCTTCGACCCGAGCAGGGCTATCCGGTGCGGCTCTTCTTGCCGGGATTCGAGGGGAACATGAGCATCAAATGGCTGAGGCGTTTAAAGGTCGGCACGGAGCCGTTCTACTCGCGCGAGGAGACATCCCCAAGTACACCGACCTGATGGCAGGTGGAGAGGCACGCATGTTCACCTTCGTGATGGAAGCCAAATCGGTTATCACGCGCCCGTCGGGCGGCATGCGCCTCGACGGCAAGGGCTCTTACGAGATCAGCGGCTTAGCTTGGTCGGGTCGCGGTAAGGTCGCCAGGGTCGATGTCTCCACCGATGCCGGCAAGACCTGGAACGCTGCGAACCTGCAGGATCCAATTGCGAGCAAGTGCCTGACCCGCTTCCGTTATGCGTGGAGTTGGGATGGTCGCGAGTGCGTTTTACAGAGCCGCTGCACCGACGAGACCGGGTACGTGCAGCCGACGCTTGCCGAGCTCGCGCAGGCGCGAGGCCTCAACTCGGTGTACCATCTCAATGCGGTCCAAAGTTGGCACGTTGCAAGCGATGGCGCGGTTGAAAACGTGCATGCGTAGCCGCGCGCGCGCGAGATTTTTTGCCTCGCTCGCGTGGTCGGCCGCCCTTGCGACTGCCGCTTTCGCGGATGACCGGTTTGGGTTCGGCCAGCCGGTCGCGACGCTCGATGTCGCCGCGTGGAACGTCGACGTAGCGCCCTCGGGTTCGCTCCCGGCGGGACAGGGCTCCGTCGCCGATGGCCTGCGCGTCTATGCAAGCACCTGCGCACAGTGCCACGGCTCCAACGGCCAAGGGGGCCCGATGGATCGGCTCGTCGGTGGCAGCGGGACCCTGAATACCGCGACGCCCGTCAAGACCATCGGCAGCTATTGGCCTTACGCGACTACGATCTTCGACTACATCCGCCGCGCAATGCCGTTCGATCGTCCGGGAACGCTGACGAACGACCAGGTCTATGCGGTCACCGCGTATCTGCTCAATCAGAACGGAATCGTCGCGCCGGGCGCCGTGATGAACGCGCGAACGCTAAAGGGGGTCGTCATGCCCAACCACGGGAGGTTCATCGAGCACGACCCACGGCCCGACGCGCCCTAAATGCGCCGGCACGAGCCCGGCAGCGCGAGGAGCCGCGTGAATGGGTAGAGTCTACGTTATGAACCGACTGCGCACGTGTCGCGCCTTCAGCGCATTCGCCAGCGCGTTTCTCGCAGCGTCCTTAGGCGAGCCGGCGCAGGCGCAGCTCCCGAGCGCAACCCTTCCGCCTTGCCCGATGGTGCACGTCGCGCTGAGGGGTACCCTTGACACGAAGATCGTGAAGTCGGGCGACGTGTTCCGATTTGCAACGACCGCAGCCGCCATGCTCGGGGACCAGGCTATACCCGCGGGCACTCCCGGCGCAGGTTTGATTGAAGTAATGGACCATTCGAAAAGCGGCGGACGGGCTGGCTATCTGATTCTCGATGCACGCTTTTTGTCGCTCGCCAACGGCACCTACGTACCCGTCGCTTTCGCGCCTGCCACCAACGGACGGTCGTTCGCGCGTATCGACGCGGGCAGCAGCGATGCCGGCATCATCGGATATCTGCCATATTACATCGGGACCGCAGCCGGCATTTACGACTACTTCCACCACGGCAAGGATGCGGCAGTTCTGGACGGAACCACCATGCCGCTCGTCCTCGGATACGGTGCGGAACTGGGTACCTGTAGCGTGCAGGTAGTGGGTCCGAACAGTCCGGAACCGTCACCGCACTTCTAGCTCGCGATCCCGAATCAGCCGCTCGGCACGTTCGGCAAAACGGCTCTATAGGTGAAGAAGACTCTGCCAATGCGAGGGTACGCGACCTGCCGGCCCGGGCACGGGCTGATCCAAAGGACGCCAATGCGGCGGAGCCAGGCGCGGCCCCGTAAGGAACTTTCCGCTACGGTAGTCGTAGAACCACCGTTCCCCAGGCTCGAAACTCGTAATGACCGGGTGACCGGTCGTCTCATTGTGCTTCGTTGCGTGCCGGCTAGGCGAGCTATCGCAGCAGCCGATGTGGCCGCATCCGGCGCAGCGGCGAAGATGCAGCCACCAGCCCTTTGTTGCCAGGCATTCGACGCAGCCGGAGCCGCTCGGTTTAGCCGACGGATCGATGCCGTCTATCTCATTGTCCACGGTAATCTCCGGGCGTTTCTGAATTCGCCGGTCGCCGACCTGTCGAACCTTGGCGCCGCCGGCAGGACGTGCTTGGCATACGAGCGAGCTTAAAGAGGTTAGAGGCTAAGGAAGAGCGCGCTATGGTACAGCATCTCGAACTCGGTTTGGACACGTTCGGCGATGTGACCGCCGATGCTGCCGGCCAGTTGCTGCCGCATGCCCAGGTCATACGGGACGTGGTCGAAGAGGCGGTGCTTGCCGACCAGCTAGGCGTCGATTTTATCGGCGTCGGCGAACATCATCGGGGCGACTTCGCGATATCATCGCCTGAAGTTGTGCTGGCAGGAATTGCGGGGCGTACGAATCGCATCCGTCTCGGCTCTGCCGTTACGGTGCTCAGCTCGGACGATCCAGTCCGCGTGTTCCAGCGGTTCGCGACCCTCGACGCCATCTCGCACGGCCGAGCTGAAGTCATTCTCGGACGGGGCTCGTTTACGGAGTCCTTTCCGCTCTTTGGATACGATCTCAGTCAGTACGAAGAACTATTCGCAGAGAAGCTCGACCTTTTCGCGGCCTTGATCACGCAGGAGCCCGTGACCTGGCACGGCAGGACCCGCGCGGCTCTGACGACGCAACGCGTCTTTCCCACGATCGAGTCCGGCTCGCTCAAGACCTGGATCGGCGTCGGCGGAAGTCCGGAGTCCGTCGTCCGTGCCGCTCGCTATGGCATGCCCATGATGCTAGCGATCATCGGCGGCGACCCGAAGCGATTCGTGCCCTACGTCCAACTGTACCAACACACGCTCGAGAAACTCGGCAAACCCGCCCTCCCCGTCGGCGTTCACTCGCCGGGGCATATCGCCCAAACGGACGCGCAGGCAAAAGACGAGCTATGGCCCGCGTTCAAGATCATGCGCGATCGGATTGGAGCCGAGCGCGGTTGGGGACCGATCAGCCGCGCAGAGTTCGATCGAGAAGCAGATCGAGGTTCGCTCTATTGCGGCTCGCCCGATACCGTGGCTCGAAGGATCGCCGCAACCGCGAAGACGCTTGGAATCGCGCGCTTCGACTTGAAATATAGCGCCGGACCGCTCTCGCACGATAAGCTCTTACATAGCATCGAGCTTTACGGCGGTAAAGTAATTCCACTCGTTCGCAACATGCTGGCCTGAAATGCAGCCGAAGGCAGTCTCGCCGTGGGCACCGTTCAAGTACGAGGTCTTCGCGGTCGTATGGACCGCCACCACCCTTTCAAATATCGGCGACTGGATGTACAACGCCGCTGCCGGCTGGCTGATGACGAATCTAACGTCCGATGCCTTCGTCGTTTCGCTCGTTCAAGTCGTTACCACTCTGCCGTTGTTCATGTTTGCACTCGTCGCCGGCGTCCTTTCGGACATCGTCGACAAGCGCCGTTTTCTTATCGCGAGCGAAGTCAGCATAGCCATTCTCTCCGCTATATTCGCCGCGATGGTCTGGCAGAATCGCATCACGTCCGCCTCGCTGTTGTGGTTCACCTTCTTCATAGGCGTCGCTAATGCACTCACCGCTCCTGCTTGGCAAGCCGTGGTTCCCGAACTCGTTCCGTGGAAAGTGCTCCCCGCCGCCGTTTCGGCCAACAGCGTCGGCATCAACATCAGCCGCGCGGTGGGTCCCGCGCTCGCCGGCGCGATGGTGGGCCCGCTCGGGATAGCCGCACCTTTCGTCGTTAACGCGGTGAGCAATTTTGGGTCGATCGGCGCGTTGGTCTGGTGGCGAGAACCGAAGGGACAGACCAGTGCATTGCCGGTAGAACCCTTTGGGAGCGCGATTCGAATCGGCTTTCGCTACGCCATCAACAATCCGGGTCTGCAAGGGACGCTGATACGATCGGTTGCCTTCTTCTTCTTCGCCAGCACCTACTGGGCGCTGCTTCCGCTGATCGCGCGAACCCATATCGGCGGGGGCCCCGGGACGTACGGCATTCTCCTAGGGGCCATCGGGCTAGGCGCGGTTGCGGGCGCTTTTGTCATGCCTTCTTTGAAGCTAAAGATGGGACCGGACCGGCTTGTCGCGGCCGCAAGCGCCGGCACGGCGGTCGCGTTGGCCCTTTTCGGGCTCGCACACGAACCGGTCGTGGCTCTGATCGCGAGCTTCAGCGCGGGCATTTCCTGGATCGCCGTCGTCGCGACCCTCAACGTATCCGCCCAGGTTTCTTTACCCGATTGGGTACGCGGCCGCGGACTAGCAATGTACATCACAGTTTTCTCAGGAGCGATGACGCTCGGCGGCGCAATTTGGGGACAAGTCGCAGCCATGACGGGGTTGCCCATGACGCACTTCGCCGCCGCCGGGGGCATGCTTCTTGCAATCCCGCTCACACGACGCTGGAAACTGCAGACCAGCGAGAAACTCGATCTCACGCCCTCGATGCGGTGGCCGGCGCCGATCGTATCGCGGGCGGTCAAAGCCAATGACGGACCGGTTCTCGTGACGGTCGAATATCGAATCGCCAACGACAAAGACCGCGAACTCTTTCTTAAGGCCCTGCATCGGCTGCGGAAAGAACGGCTGCGGGACGGCGCCTACCGGTGGGGCATATTCGAGGATACTGGCGACCCCGGCCGATTCTTGGAGACGTTCTTAGTGGAATCCTGGACCGAGCATCTGCGCCAGCACGAGCGGGTCACCAATGCCGACCACGTTCTGCAGCAATACGTCTCCGGGCTTCTGACGGGGGAAGCGAAGGTGACGCACCTCATTACTCCGTCGTGATGCGCCCGATCTTGTCACCACACGTAAACGACATGGCGCGGTCGGGACCCGGTGCAATTTGCTGCGGGGAACAACTGCTCGGGGGCATTGCGTAGAGCGCGGTGCGCCCCGACACCGTGATCCGCCCGATGTATGGCGCAGCCGTGAACCACAGTGCACCGTCGGGACCGGCGGCGATCCCAACCGGCGAGAGACCGGACGGCAGCCGGAATTCGGTGAGCTGACCGTTCGTTGCGAAGCGGCCGATCTTTCCGGCGCCGTTGTCGGTCAGCCACAGCGCGCCGTCCGGGCCCCCCAATTTAAAGTGGGTGATCGAGCCGCTCGTCGTAATGCGTGCAACGCGCCCGAATGCCGTGAACCAGAGCGCACCGTCGGGACCGTTCGTGATGGCTTGCGGATATCGCTCGGCGCTCCCAAAGTGGGAGATGCTGCCGCTCGTCGTGATGCGTCCGATCTGCTGGCCGGTCGTCTCGGTAAACCACAGGGCTCCGTCGGGTCCGGTCACGATGCCGTTCGGGTTGTTGAGCCCGTCGGCATACTCGGTGATCTTGCCGGCGAGGCTAACGCGGCCGATTGAGTTGTCGCCGAAATCCGCGTACCACATGGCGCGGTCCGGTCCGGCCGTGATGCCCGCCGCCACGGGATCGCCAAATAAAAGTGGGTACAGCGTGATCTGGCCGCGCTTCTCCGGCCCGATCGCGGCGACGCGTTTGCTCGGCGCCGAACGGTTCGCGTCGGGCCGCAGAAAATCACCTGAAACGGCGCCTGTCGGCACACAGACGGCGACGACGACGAAAAGCGCCGACATCACGGCGGCAACGAAACCTGATAGCAACGATTTGAGCATCGAATCGCTCCTGAATCGGGAGGAACCCACACGCTGCTACGCTCGGGTCGTACTCCTTCCGTAAAGGATGGTTGAGCTTGCTGAGCGTCTTACACGGAAACCGGTAATCTGCGGTCGAATGACGCGAGCAAGGAGGGGAAGGCATGCAATCCCGCTCGTTCGCCGGGGTCGGTATCCTGGTCTTAATCATTCTCGTCATCGCCGGCGTCATCGGCGGAACGTATAATTCGCTGGTCTCGCTCGGGCAAGCCGTCGACGCGCAGTGGGCTCAAGTGCAGAACGTCTACCAGCGCCGTGCCGACCTCGTGCCGAACCTGGTCGCGACCGTCAAAGGTGCGGCCAATTTCGAGAAGAGCACGTACGTGGCGGTGGCGCAGGCCCGCTCGAGAGTCGGCCAAGTCGCACCGCAAACCGTCCAAAATGCGCCTAACGATCCGCAGGCGTTCTCCCAATACGAGCAGGCACAGAATCAGCTTGGCGCCGCGCTTTCGCGCCTATTGGTCGTCGTCGAGCGTTATCCCGACCTCAAGGCGACGAGCAACTTCGCGACGCTTCAGGCACAGCTCGAGGGTACCGAGAACCGGATCACGGTCGAGCGCATGCGATACAACGAGGCGGCCCGGGCCTTCAACACGCGCCGCGATTCCGTTCCGGCGGTGTTGTTCGTCTCAATGTTCGGCCAGAAGTTCAATGAAAAGAACTATTTCAAAGCACAGAGCGGCGCCGAGACCGCACCGGCGGTCGATTTCAGCAAATGACCGCCGCCGACAACGAACGGGTCAAGCGCGCGATCGACAAAGCCGAAGCAGGTACGACCGGTAAAGTAGTCGTTCGCATCGTGCCCGAAGCCGAGGCCGATGCGCTGGCGCGGGCCAAAGCAGAGTTCGCGGAAGCCGGGCTGCACGGCCACGAGCATCGCAACGTCGCCCTCATCCTGGTCGCCCCGCAGGCCCGATCATTTGCGATCGTGGGCGATCGGGCCTTACACGAACGGGTCGGCGACGCATTCTGGCAGGATCTCATCGCCAAAGCACGACCGTATTTCGCACGCGGGGAGATCGCCCGCGGAATCATCTTCGCTACCGAGCGTTTAGGCGAGACCCTGCGCGCGCATTTTCCGCGCACCTCACCGGGATGAACGCGCGCTCCGCCGGCTTGGCCGCGATGGGATCGATCCTCGCGCTCGGCCTGGCACTCGCGGCCCGAGGATCGACCGTTCCGCCCGCGCCGACGCGCTTCGTCACCGACGAAGCGCACGCGTTACGTGCCGATACCGTCACGCAACTCGAGCGCGAGCTGCGCGAATACCAATCCGCCACCGGTCATCAGATCTTGGTCTATATCGGCGAGACGACCGGTACCGAGCCGTTGGAAACGTATACCGTCAACGCTGCCCAAAGTTGGAAGGCCGGACGCAAGAAAAAAGATGATGGCGCGGTCCTGTTCCTGTTCATGCGCGACCACCGGGTACGCATCGAAATCGGGTACGGGCTCGAAGGCGAACTTCCCGACGCGCGCGCCAAAGAGATCATCGACGAGACGATCGTGCCGCAACTCAAAGCCGATAACCCCGATGCGGCCGTCGCTTCGGGCGTTGGAGCGATCCTCGCCACCGTCAGCCCCGGCTTTAAGCCCTCGGAGCCGTTGAGTGCGGCATCGGCTCCCAATACGAGTTCGAGCGGTGCGGACTCCGGCAACTTCTGGCTTTACGTCGTGCTGTTTGTCCTCGCTACATTTCTTCTGATCGCGCTGATCCGCTGGTTCTTCGCGCTGCCGGGTGGCTTAAGAGCCGCCGACAGAGCGTTTGAAGACGCGTGGATTTTCGGATCGAGTTTCGGAGCTTTCGGATCGGGCGGCGGGCATGGTGGAGGCGGTGGATTCTCCGGTTTCAGCGGCGGCGGCGGCGGTTTCGGCGGCGGAGGCGCGTCGGGAAGTTGGTAATGCAAAAACCCTAAGGCGTCGCACGTGCCGCCTTCAGACGCTCAAGCGCTTGAGGCTCGTAAGGAAGCGGCGGGTTCAGCAGTTCGTAACCGCCCGCAGCCACCAAGACCATATCCTCGAGATAAAAGCCTTGGCCTTGCAGCGAAAACTCGGGCGCCCAGCAAATGACGTTCCCGGCGGCAAACGCCTTCGGAACATCTTCAACCATATCGATGCCGTGGCCGTACATTGACCAAGGCGCGTTTGTGACGAGCAGGTCCGCTGCGGCCCGGCCGAAGTCGCTCTTCAACGTATCACGGTGTTCCTTGACGTAGTTTATGCTGGCGGTGACGACGTCGGCCCGGGTCGCACCCGGCCGGATCACCTGGAGCCCGGCGAGATAAGCGCGTGAAAAGAGAGCGAGCACTTCCCGTTGGCCGGCTGAGAATCTCGCGCCCACAGGAAACGTGCGGCCATAGTCGCCCTTGTACATGCCGTATTCCGCGCCGAGATTGACGCGCGCGACCTCTCCGTCGGCCATGACGTGATCGAGCGCGTGGTAATCGAGGAACGACGCGAACAAACCGGGCAAGTAGGCGCTGCTACCCGAGCGCACCCAAGGCCAAAAGCCGGGTCCTTCGGCGCCGGCATCCATCATCGCCGCAATCACATCGCCTTCAGCCTGGCGCTGCGTACGACCCGGCGCAAGCGCGCGGAGGGCCGCGTCGATGCCGGGCAGCGTCATCCGGGCCGCGCGGCGCAGCAGCATCTGTTCGTAGTCGCTCTTGGTCGCCCGGATCTCGTTGAGCCCGGGGTGGGCCGCCTTCACACTTGCGCTTGGCCAACGGGCTTGCACGGCGCGATACCACAAGAGGTGTGCATTCGCGATGGGCAACAACTCGGATGGGTCGCTGCCGCTACCCGCAAAATCGCCGACCTGACCGCCACTGTCGAGATAAAGGGGAAGTTGAGGATCGTCTTTCAAACGAGTATCGAGCCAGGCTGAAAAGCCGCTCCAGCTTTCGACTCTCGTCACGCCGGTTAGCCTCGCCGATGAATCATCGGCGGACAACGTAAACTGGTTCAAACCGGAAAACATCTTTTGCGCGACCCAGAGAAACGGCTGCGTACCGACGAATAAGATGGCTTCGTGCCGCGGGCCGTCCAGCGCCAAGATCGCGTCCTGAAGGTTGGTCATTCCCGTAAGATAGTAGAAGCTTGCGTCCTGCCTAAATCCAGCATCCTCCCAACGCTTAAAACCCGAACTGCTATGGAGGAGCAGGATACCGTCGTGAAACCGGGCGAGCGCAGCCTCGCGCCTCTGGGCCAATTCCGGCAACGGCACCGTAGCGCTGGACGATGACGGGCTTGGGATGTCTTCGGATGCGGCCGCTCGCACGTTAGCCCCGAGCATCGTCAATGCTACGAGAGCATAGGCAAGAGCGCTGCAAACGTACTTCACGCGATTACTCCTCATTAGAAATAAGGCTGTCGCTGTAACCCGAGGCGGCGCGGCTGCCGGAAGCGCACATGTGAGCGTGAGTAGCTCCATCCGTTCAGCTTCCCCCGCGTACGGTGCACAGATACCGATTGTTTCAAGCGACTGAAGAAGCTCAGAAAGGAAGCGCTCTAAACCTTCCTTCATGAAATGAGGTTTCATCGAGCGGGCTATGAACCACCGGCGCGGAGCTGCGCGGAACGGCGCATGAGTACCGCCTCGCAAGCAGAAGGGCCGCTATCGCGGCCCTTCAGTTGCTCGAAGGTGGGGGGTTCTATCGACGCCAGCCATAGTACCGGCGCCCGTAGAACGGACGGGCGTAGTACGGACGGCCGTAGTAGCCGGGACCGAAGTATGCGCGAGCGGCGAAGGGACGATAGTATCGGGGGGGGGCGTAGCCGACGTAGTAGCCGCCCACGTAACCCGGTGCGGCGGCGTAACCGAAGCCGACGCGAACCCAGGCGCCGCCACGGTAGGCGTAGCGAGGATACCGGTAAGGCCCGCCGACGCCGATCCCGATGCCGACCGCGACTTGGGCGCTCGCGGCCTGGGGAGCGGACGCGAGGAGGCCTTGAGCCGGCTGACCTGCGTGCGTGGCGTCAGTCATCAGGACGGCTGCCGAGGCGCTCACGGCGAACAGTGCTGCGGCGGCGAGTTGGGGGAGTCGTTTGAAGAATTTCATGGTGCCATTATGGAACCGTCGCGCCGAGGTTGAAAGGGAAGGTGGATTAGAACCGGTTACTGGTCGTCCGGAGCGTGGTAACTTTCACGCTGCTTTAAGAAGAAGTTCTTGGAGTATTTCGCTGAAATCGTTTGGAACGGGCGCGGCGGCTGGTTGAAGTCGAAACAATCGTTCGAGGGGTCGTTTGCCCGCCCGTCAGCTGCCGCCAGCTGGCCGAGACCGAAGGTATCCTCGATGAAGCGCGGGACGCTCGCGGTCTCGTATTGCGTGTGCGAGACGTAACCCTGTTTGGCATACGGTGAGATTACGATTAGGGGGACGCGGAAACCGAGGCCATCGTAGTCCTCATAGACCGGCTCGACGGGATCGAACCAGCCGCCCCAGTCGTCCCACTGGATGAAGATTGCGGTCGTACCCCAGAAGGGACTGTTCCCGATCGTATTGACCAGTTGCGTCACCCAGGATGGGCCGGTATCGGAATTGTTGCCGGAATGATCGGAGTTCGCCCACGTCGGCGTGACCCAGGTCACCGGCTCCAGTATCCCGTTTTGGACGTCGGTGATGAATTGGGAAGACGGCGTGATCACGTCTTTGGCCCAGTCGGGCCCTTCGTAGATGTGCTGGATCGCTTGATATGCCGACCAGATGGTACCGGTATTGCTGGTCGGGGCTGCGTAGAAGCGCCAGCCGATTCCAGCATTGTCGAGTTCGTCGCCGAGGGTTTGCTGATTAAAGCAGGCTGAAATGTTGGGCCCGATCGTGCGATTCCCAAGCAGCGTGTTGATCACGTCGCCCGAGCTGCCGGTGCAGCCCCAAGCCCCCGACGGGTAATTGACGGCATGGTTCGCGTAGGCCGAGATCGCGTACTGGTGGGAGATGAAGCTCCCGTCTAGATTTGACTGGAACATATTGTCGGCCAACACGTATTGCTCGGCCATCGACCAATACGGCTTGACCTGAGATCTCTCGATGTAGGCGTAGGCAAAATCCTTCGGTTCGCCGCAGCAAGCGTCTTCTTCATTCCATCCGTTGAGCGCTCCATTGGCGTAGTCGGCGAAGAAGCCGTTCACGGAGTGGTCCATGTCCCAGCCCTGCGAGAGGTTTTGCACGTGCAGCTTGACCTTGTTTCCGTTTTCGTCGTCGCCTTTGCTCGCCGTCGTTGCGCCCGGGAATCCCTTAAACAGAACGTTGAAGCTGCGGTTCTCTTGGATGATGTAGACGACGTGTTGAATCTTGCCTGAGGATTGATACGGAGCCCGGCGTAGCGCAGCGCGTAGGGCTTGGGAATGCACTACGTTCCGTGCGTCCGGCGGTCGCGACATCGCAAGAAGCGCAGGCCCTCCCGCACAAACGGAGGTCGTCACGACGAGCGCGGCGGCGAGACATCGAGCGACCGGGCGTAACGCCGGAAAAACACGCATAGTCGGCTACTTTCACGAGTAATGCCAATGAGAATGTTGCTGAACAGTTTGCTAACGTCGCCTCCGCCTCCCCCTTGCATTCGTCGCGAAGCATCGGCCGGGTAAGCGAGTTCATAAGAAAAATGACGCAGCGCCGAAATACGCGCTTATCATTCGCGTCGCAGCGCGCCGAAACGCAACGAGCGAATCTTCGGTAAACGAAAACGAGTCGGACCGGCGAGCCGGAAGAGGTCTGCATAGCCGCTTTACGAAGCGCCGCTTATGAAACACATTCGTACGTTCGTCATGCTCGCGCTCGCCTTCGCAGCCGGGGCGTTCGCTTCGCGCCTCCCGGAGAGGGCTCAGGCAGCGGCGGCTCCCGTCGTCGCAACCTCGGTCGATCTCAACGCGCTGAATCCGACCGATTTCCCACCACCGAATCCCGCGCTCCCGAACCTGCGTACCAAGGTCCTCGTGCAAGTCGATTCCACGCTTTTCTCGTACTCCGTCGGTACCGCACCCAAACATACCCACGCGGAGACAACGGAAGTACAACTCGTCGTGGACGGGACGGGCACGGAATGGCTCGGCGACAAACAGATCTCGATCGCGCCCGGAACATTCGTCGTGATTCCACCGAATACGGCGCACGGCGGGTTCACCGGCGGCCCCTTCCGCCTCTTTACGGTGAAGACGCCACCGCAGAACCCTGCGGACTACCACCCCGTGCCCTAGCACAGTTATCTTGCGTGCGAGGCTGCCGCCGCTTCACGAGCGCGCCGCGCGAGCGGCGGGCGTCTGTCGAACCATGGTTTGGCTACTTCGAGCTGCGCGGCGAGACGGATCAACGTCGCTTCGTCGCCATAGCGGGCCGAGAACATCATGCCCAGCGGCAATCCGCCTTCGTTCCACGCGAGGGGAAGCGAGATCGCCGGGGCGCCGGTCACGTTCGCGATCGGAGTGCCGTCCACGAACTCGTAGACCTTTAGCGCGGTTTTATCCAACTGTCCGCTGCGCACGAACAGCTTGCCTATTGGAAGCGCGATCAGCGTTTGCAGACCGCGCGCCTCGCTCGCGGTCGGGAGAAGCGTCCCAAGTTTGACCGGCGGCAGCGCGAGCGTCGGCGTCAAGAACACATCGTAGTCGGCCATGAATCGCCCGACGATGCGGCCTTGAAAGCGCAGCGTGCGCACCGCGTTGCTCAAATCGACCGCGCTCAGCACGTAGCCGACCTTTTGCAGGCCGCGCGTCGCAAGTTCGAGCTGTCCCTTGCGCGGCTTGCGCGCCTGCAGACGCGTGAAGTACTCGATGTCGGCCGCCGTCTCGGCCGAAATCAACTTGAGAAACGCGGCCGCGAAAGCAGCGCCGTCCACCGCGGGCTTCGCTTCTACCAGTTCGTGCCCGAGCGACTCGAGCAGCGCGACGGTTTCCTCGAGAGCGCGCACGACCTGCGGTGCATACGTCGTCGCGATCAGAGGCGTGCGCGTGAAGGCGATGCGTAGCCGCCCCGGCGGCGCGCCGATCTCTTCGAGGTATGGGCGGGCCGGGGGCGGCGGCGAATTCGGCGCGCCGGGATCGGGGCCGGCCGTCGCGTCGAGCACGGCTGCGCAATCGCGCACGCTGCGCGAAACGACGTGGTCGACGACATTGCCCATCCACGGATCGGTCGACTCCGGACCTAGCGGCGTCCGCCCTCGCGTCGGTTTGAGCCCGACGAGGCCGTTACACGCCGCAGGGATCCGAATCGACCCGCCGCCGTCATTGGCGCTCGCGATCGGAACGATGCCGGCCGCAACTGCAGCGCCGCTGCCGCCGCTCGAGCCGCCGGCCGTGTGCTCGAGATTCCACGGATTACGCGTCGCACCGAAGGCGGCGGGTTCCGTGGTCGGCACGAGACCAAACTCCGGCGCATTCGTCTTCGCGAAAGCCACGAAGCCCGCGCGTCTCCAGCGCAACACGATCTCAGAATCGTAGCGGGGCACGTAATCCTTGGTGAATGCACTGCCGGTACTCATCGGCACGCCCTCGACCGCGCTCAGCAGATCCTTGATCAAGAACGGCACGCCGGCGAACGGACCGTCGCCGATCCCGCGTGCGATTTGCGCGCGAGCCTGCGCCTCCATCTTGGTAGTGATTGCGTTGATGCTCGGATTGATCTGCGCCACTCGCTCGAGTGCCGTATCCAGCAACTCCTCGGCGCTCACCTCGCCGCTTCGCACGAGCTGCGCCAGGCCCAACCCGTCGTACTGGTCGTACTCGGCAAGGATACTACTCATGCGCGGCTCTTCGCGGCGAGTGCGCGAGACCCCGCAGGTAGGCGTATCGATCCCTTACGAAAGCATCCAAGCCTTACGCGGGTCCGCGGCTCTGGACTTTGGACTCGAGCATGCCGGGCCGGTCTAGACGGCCTTCCTCCAAACAGCCAAGAAAGATAGATTTCGTTTCATGCGCAGTAGAATCGGGAAGATCGTCGCGACGCTAGCGGCTCCTCTGTTCGTTTGCAACGTGGCCGTCGCACTTGCGCGGCAGCAACCGGTTACGTCGCCGGCCCAAGTACCTTCGAGCGCCCAAGCCGCTCCCTGTAGCGCGCCACTCGCCGCCGGAAACGGCGCACCGCAGTGGGACGGATGGGGCGCGGATCTTTCCGAAGACCGGTTCCAGCCCGCTGCGATGGCGCAGCTCGATGCGGCAAACGTGCCGCGGCTCCGATTGAAGTGGGCCTTCGGGTTCGCCGGAGTGACGCGGGCATACGGACAGCCGACGGTCTTCGGCGGGCGCGTGTTCGTGGGAAGCGCCGATCGACACGTCTACGCGCTCGAGGCGCGGACCGGATGCGTCGCGTGGACGTTCGACGCCGGCTTCCCCGTTCGCACCGCGATAGAAGTCGGACGCCTTGGCGACCGCTGGGCGGCGTATTTCGGGGACCAGAACGGAAGCGCATACGCCGTCGACGCAAGCTCCGGCACGCTAATTTGGAAGACGCGCGTCGACGCTCATCCCGCCGCTATCGTGACCGGCGCGCCGGTGTTGGCAGACGGCAAGCTCTACGTTCCGATGTCTTCGCAAGAAGAGGTCATGGCCACGGATCCAAATTATCCTTGCTGCACTTTCCGTGGAAGCGTCTCCGCGCTCGACGCGGCTACGGGTAAGGTCGTCTGGAAGACGTACACGATCGAGCGAGCCCCCGGGCCGCGGGGCACGAACAAGCACGGCGTCACGCAATCGGCGCCCTCTGGTGCGGCGATTTGGTCGGCGCCGACGATCGATCTCGCGCATCGCACACTTTACGTCGGCACCGGAGATAGTTTTTCCGACCGTGCCGCGGAGACATCCGACGCGATCCTCGCGCTGAATATGGATACCGGGAAGCTCTTGTGGTCGCGACAGATGACCGCAAATGACGCCGAAAACATCGCGTGCGACCTTCCGAGCCCATACGACGCCAACTGCCCGGCGGCCAACGGACCCGACTTTGATTTCGGTTCGTCTCCGATCCTCGTCACGCTTCCAGGCGGCGGCCGCGTTTTAATTGCGGGTCAAAAGTCGGGGATCGTCTACGCGATCGATCCGGATCGTCAAGGCGCGTTGCTTTGGCAGCGCCGCGTTGGGCGGGGCTCGAAACTCGGCGGGGTCCAGTGGGGCAGCGCGGCCGATCGTAGCGCCGTGTATGTGGCCGTGTCCGACGTGCACATCACTCCGGTTGCACCCGGAACGGCCGGCTCGCAACCCGGTCTCGGTGCTTCACTCTTACTGGATCCGAACGCCGGCGGCGGCCTCTTCGCACTCGACATCCGCACGGGCGCGATACTTTGGCACACGCCGCACCCTGGGTGCAACGCCAAGCCGGGCTGCAGCCCGGCGCAATCCGCGGCCGTGACGGCAATTCCCGGCGTCGTGTTTTCCGGCGGAGTCGACGGGCATCTGCGCGCCTATTCCGCCACGAGCGGCTCAATTATCTGGGATGTTGACACCGAACGCGACTATGCGACCGTTAATTCCGTCAAAGCCGGCGGCGGTTCGATGGACGGTCCAGGGCCTAGCGTCGCCGGCGGCATGCTCTACGTCAACTCGGGATACAGTCTCTTTGGGAGCGCTCCGGGTAACGTCTTGCTCGCCTTTTCGGTCGACGGAACGTAACGTCGCCGGACGTACGTTAGCGTGCTTCTCCTGGACACGTGTCCATGCAAAACTCACCCAGCATGGCGTAAACTGAGTGCAGAATACATCTAGAAACAGTCGGAATCTGCGACCGTAGACCCCATGCAGTCACAGAGAAGCGGCATCGTCGCGCCGAACAATTGACTCGGGACCCACGGCGAATGCGCTGATTTGGTGCGACTGACCGGTCGTGAAAGGCTCGACCGGTCTCGAGAGGAGACACAGTGACCACAGGCGCGCCGCAGGGCGGCATCGTGGCGCTAGCGGCTGCCATTGGACTTTGCTCCGCCGGCCACGCGGCAGCAGCGGACGAATTGCCGAACCCGCGACCGGCAGGTTGTTTTGTCGGCGTCGCCCGCGACTGGAACCGCGATCAGCCCGACGATGTCGTCGCCTTCGCATCGTACGCGGATCGCTTCGCCCAATGTGCCGATCAAGACCGCGACGAACTTCAGGTTCGCTCGGATCTCGTCGGCTGGTACAAGTCGGAGCTCGGCATGGTCGTCTCTTTTCTCGATCACGGCCAGGCGGCGATGGCGAAGCACCACTACGAGCAATGTTATTCGGTGTTCGACCGAATGGCATCGCTTTCGCAGCAATTCGGCGACGGCGCGCTCGCGCGCTGGGTCACCAAGAACTCCGAGCGCCTTTCCCATCTCGAAGATGCATTCGGAGCGCAACCTGAAACGCTAAGCGGCGACCAGTGAGCAAGAGCAGCCTCGTCGAAAGCGCCGAGCGGATCGTGGTCGCTCGCATGGCGGCCGCGCTTATCAGCGCGAGCCTCTGGGCTTTTCACCGCCTTCACCGCTCGTAACGCTAGGAAAAGCCGCCCTCCAACACCTCGGCGTCGCTCTTGACGGCCTCGAGCGCGCGGTCGCAGAACCGGTCGACGTAGGCACGCAGCGCGGCGACGCCGACGGGATCGAGCCGGTAGACTCGCCGGTTGCCGAAACGACGGTCGATGACGAGGCCGGCGTTCTTGAGCGCGCGCAGATGTTGGGAGACCGCCGGCCGGCTGATCGGAAATGCGCTAGCGAGGTCCATGACGGCAAGTGGACCTTCTGCTAGGCGCTCGAAGATCGCTAGCCGCGTGGGATCGGCCAAGATGCCGAGCCGGGAGGGTTCCTTTCGCGCAGGCAAACGACGCAGCGGAACCGTGGTTCGCGGCTTGTCGTCGCCCTGCGGCGCCATTTGCCGGAGCAGTGAAACCAACATCACGTTCCCACCTGCGATACGAGGCTCGAATATTGACGCCGCTGTCGCGGCTCGAAGCCGAGGTAGAAGTGCTTGACGTCGTCGCGCTCGCGCACCTCCGCTGAGGCACCCGCGAGCGCCACGCTTCCGTGCTCGAGGACGTAGGCGCGATCGGCGTATCGGAGCGCAAGCGTAGCGTTCTGCTCCGCGACGAGTATGCTCAGGTTCTCGTCACGGTTGAGCGCTCGCAAGAAGTGGAATATCTCGCGGGCGACGAGCGGCGCCAGTCCCATCGTTGGCTCGTCGAGCATGAGGAGCCGCGGGCGGGCCATAAGCGCGCGCCCAATCGCGGTCATTTGCTGCTCGCCGCCCGAACAAAGCGCGGCGGGCAGCCGGCGCTTGGCGCGCAACTGCGGGAAGTACCCGTAGATGCGCGCGACGTCTGCGGCGAGCTGCCTGCGACCGATGCGTAGTGCGGACGCGCCAGCGATGAGGTTCTCCTCAACCGTCAGGTGCGGGAAGCAATGGCGGCCCTCGATCACTTGGGCTAGGCCGGCAGCGACCAGTTGAGCGGGCCCGAGCTTTTCCGTCCGCCGTCCGTCGAACGTCACGTGCCCGCCCGTAATTTGGCCGTGCACTGCCGACAACAGATTGGAGATCGCCCGCAAGGTCGTGGTCTTTCCGGCTCCGTTCGCCCCCAACAGCGCGACGATCTCTCCCGCACCGACCGTCAGCGAGACCCGCGACAACGCGAGGATCGCGTTGTCGTAGGTCGCGCCGACGTTCGTGACGGAGAGGAGCGGTTCGCTCACGACGTCTTCGCGCAGTTGCGCGGCGTGATGTGATGCTCGGCCGCGTATTTGTTTGCCGAGGCCTCAATCAGCGGGCGCAGCAGTTTGCGGTCGGCCTGAATCCAGCCGGTCTTGGTCACCCACCTTTGACCGTCCCACTGCTGGAACTTGACTGCGCCCGCGCCCTCGTGGTCGGCGCAGGTGACGTGGATCGGCGGAAGCAGACCCGTCGCGCCGAGCTCTGCGATCCGCTTGTCGTCGAGATCGAGGTGGTCGAAGCCCCACTGCACCTGCTCGCCCGAGAGCGCCTTGTCGCCGAAGTGCTGTTGCGCGATGCGTAGCGCCTCGACATTTAGGATCCCGTTGATGATGCCAAGCGTGTGGTAGCCGCTCCCGATCCGGGACTTGTCGTCGAGGTTGCCTTTGTTTGCCCCGTACACGGTCTTGATGATCTCTTGGACCACCGGAAACTCGGTGCCCGACGGATGGTCGGTCAACGCGATGTATCCGACGGCTGCAGCTCCTGCCGGGCGCACGTCTTCTTCCGAGTTGCTCCAGATGTTGCCGATGATGTGGTCGGCTGGAAAGCCGACTTGCTGCGCGGTCTTCAGCGCAACCGGGTTCATCACGCCCCATCCGCGCAAGATCACGAACTCCGGCGCAATGCGCTGGATCTGCAGCCACTGCGACTGCTGCTGGTTGCCCGGGTGCGGTACCTCGATCTCGGTCACCTCGAAGCCGTACTTCTGCGAAAGCAGAGCGAAAATCGGGATCGTCTCCCTGCCGTACGGTGAGCCGTGATACAAAACGACGATCTTCCTCCCGCGCAGCTTGTCGAGCCCGCCGTCGCGCTGGGCGACGTAGTTGACCATGGCGGATGCCTCGCTCCACGGGTTTAGCAGCAGCGGGAAGATGTAGGGAAAGACGGCGCCGTCCGTGGTATCGGTACGGCCGTGGTTGATCGTAATGAGCGGGATCTTGTCGCTCGTCGACCGGTCGAGCAGCGCGTAGGCGATGCCGACGCTCAGCGGGTTCATCGCGGCCGGCCCGGGATTGCCTTGGGTCTTCATGCGCTCGTAGCACTCGACGCCGCGCTCGACTTCGTATTCCGTCTCGCACTCGTTCCAGGTGAGCTTGACGCCGTTGACTCCGCCGTCACGCATGTTGATCAAGTTCATGTAGTCGATGAAGCCGCCGAAGAACCCGGTGCCGCCGGCCGCGTAAGGCCCGACCCGGTAGCTCTGCAACGGGAAATACTCCTGCCCGCGGTCGGGCGCCGCGAAGCTCGGCAACGCGATCGCGCCGCCGAGTGCGAGGGCCGCGGATGCGAGCAGAACGGGCATGAGGCGGCCCTTATATGATGACGAGAACATCGTGGGGTCCTTTCTTTACCTAAGAATGATGGGCTGCCGGTCAGCTCTGGGGGGCCGGCACGAAGGATAGGAGACGTGCCAGGCGTCTGCGGCCGCGGTCCCAAAGCGAGACGAGACCTGCAGGCTCGGCGATGAGAAACGCGATAATCAACACGCCGATCAGGATCATTTCGACCAGCTCGGCGATTCCCGAATCGGTCGTGCCGAAGAAAGACGCGCCGATCCGGCTGAGCAGAAGCGGCAGAACGACGATGAACGCGGCGCCGAAAAAGGCGCCGCGAACGCTCGCCAGGCCGCCGATGATGATGATGAAAAGAATCCTGAACGACAAGTCGAGGGTGAACCCGTCGGATTCGACCGTCCGTAAGTAGGCGAACGCCCACAGCACGCCTGCGACGCCGCAGTAGAACGAGCTGATCGCGAATGCAAGCAGCTTCGAGCGAAAGATCGGGACGCCGATCACGGCAGCTGCAAGGTCCTTGTCGCGCACGGCCATCCAGTTCCGCCCGGTCTGCGAATGCACGAGTCGCAGTGCAACGAAGGTCAAGGTCGCGACGACTGCGAGCGACAATACGTAGCGTCCCGCCGACGAACTGAAGTCAATGCCGGCGACCGCGAGCTGCGGCGCCGTAATGACGCCCGAGGGGTCGTCATTCGCGAACCAGTGAAAGTTCGTCAGCGCCCACTGCACGAAGTACTGCGCGGCAAGTGTCGAAACGAGCAAGTAGAAGCCTTTGAGCCGCAGGCTCGGCAGGCCGAAGACGATGCCGACCGCGGCAGCCGTGAGTCCGGCGAGCGCGAAGCTCGCCAGCAACGGCAGGTGCGGAACGCGCAGATTGAAGTTGTAGGCCGCGAACGCGCCGATCGCCATGAACGCAGCCGAGCCCACCGAAATCTGGCCGGCGTAACCAGTCAGCAGGTTGAGCCCGACCCCCGCAAGACTCAGCGCCAGAAAGGGCGTGAGGATTGCGTCGAAGAGATACGTATTTCCGACGCGCGGCACGACCAGAAGCGCCACGGCGAGCAGCGCTGCGACAAGCCAAAATCTCATGCGCGCACGAGCTCCCGCTGGCCGAAGAGGCCGGCTGGGCGCACGAGCAAGAAACCGAGCGCGACGACGTATGCGATCCAGCCTTCGGTCCCGCCGCCGACGAAGGGGCCGATATAGACCTCGGCACTCTTCTCGATGGCGCCGATCAAGAGACCGCCGACGATCGCGCCCGCGATCGAATCGAACCCGCCCAGAACCAGCACCGGCAGGGCCTTGAGCACGACCGTCGACAGCGAAAACTGCACGCCCAGGCGCGCCCCCCAGAGGAGGCCCGCCACGAGGGCGACTACACCGGCGAGCGCCCAGGCGATCGCCCAGACGTGCGAAAGCCGCAAGCCGACCGCAATGGCCGCCAGCTGATCGTCCGCGACTGCGCGGAAGGCTAGCCCGGTCCTGGTGGTGCGGAAGAACAGCGTCAGCGCCGCGACCATCGTGGCCGCGATCAGCGCGGCGACAAGATCGAACTCGCTGATCGCGACGCTGCCGAACTGCATCGGCGTGTCGGGGATGCCGAGGTCGAGGCCATGCACCTCGGTCCCCCATAGCAACTGCGCCGCGCCCTCGATCACGTAGCTGAGCCCGAGCGTCGCCATGAAAAGCGTGATCGAGGACTGGTTGACGAGGGGTTTTAAGACGAATCGCTCGATCAGCCATCCGAGAGCCACCATGATCGCAAGCGTCACGAGCAGCGACACGGCGAACGGGAGCTTATGCTCGGTTAGGCTGACAAAAGTCAACGCCGCGAACAACACCATTGCGCCCTGCGCGAAGTTGAGCACACCCGAGGTCTTGTAGATCAGGACGAAGCCCAGGGCGACCAGCGAGTACATGACGCCGGAAAGCAATCCTCCGACCAGCACGTCCACGAAAAAGCTCATACCGCCGCCTCCACCAAGCGTTCGTCGTGGTCCACTCCGATATAGGCGTCGATCACCTTTTGGTCGGCGCGGATCAGATCGGGCGGACCGTCGGCGATCTTGCGGCCGTAGTCGAGCACGGCCACCCGATCGGAAAGGTCCATCACGACGCCGATGTCGTGCTCGATCAGCACGACGGTCGTGTGAAATTCTGCTTTTGCCTCGACGATGAAGCGGCACATCTCGAGCTTCTCGCCCGCCGTCATGCCGGCCATCGGCTCGTCGAGCAGAAGCAGCCGGGGACCGGCGATCAGCGCGCGGCCCAACTCGACGCGCTTTTGCAGGCCGTAGGGCAGCGTCGCGACTTTGCGGTCGCCCTTGGCATGCAAACCGAGGAAGTCCATGATCTCCTCCGCGCGGCGAGCGCTCTCGCGTTCGTCGGAGCGCGAGCGCGGTAGCCCGAGGACGTTCTCGGCGAAGTTCGAGCGGGCAAAAGCGGCGCGGCCCATCACGATGTTGTCGCGCACGCTCATCCCCGCGAAGAGCGCCAGGTTTTGGAACGTTCGCGCGATCCCGAGATGGGCGAGCGCAGAGACCGGAACGTGCGTGTAATCTTTCCCAGCGAACGCGATCGTGCCGGCGAGCGGGCGATACAAGCCGCTGATCACGTTCAGAAGCGAGCTCTTGCCCGCGCCGTTCGGTCCGATGATGGCATGGATGTCGCCTTCGCGCACGGTTAGATCGACGCTAGAGAGAGCGCGCACGCCGCCGAAGGAAAGCTCGATGCCGCGAAGCTCGAGCAGGGCTCGCTCGGCGCTCATCCGGCTAGCGCCTCGATCGCCGGATCGCTCACGGGGCGCCCGAGACGCCGCTCCCATTCCACTTCAAAGTGCCGCCGGGCAAAGTCGCCGGCGCCTGCGCCGTGCTCTCGCGCGCAGCCGAACGGACCCCAGATTGCATCGTACTCGCGGACGCGCTGAGCGCGCTCCTTGGGCGTGTCGCTCCGCGGAGCGAGGCCACGCGATTCCACGACGACGCGTTGCGGCGAGATCGGTCTCACGGCGTCGACGCGCAAGCTGGAGCCGCGCAGGCGGAAAGCCACGCCTGGAAAGACGGCGATCTCCCGCGCGTGATCGGGCATGAGTCCCCCGAGCGTCAACGTCCGCGCTGCCGCACCGGGATACGCCTCATAGCGAACGACCCGCTCCGCGAAGGCGATGTGACCGTTCGCGAATGCCCGGTCACGCGCGACGAAATAGGCCGGGTGGAGCAGATCGGGCGCCGGCTCGATGCGGCGAACGGCACCGCGTTCGACGTCGCCATTTCGATCGGGGCGCGCACTCCGGCCTGCGTCGAATGGAGTCGTCACGCACGCGAACACTTCGAGTTCGGCGGAGGCGAGCGTCGCAATCATGCCGTCGAGGGCGCCTGCGACGTAGTCGCGCAAGGCCGGCGCCGCGTCGTCGAAATTGACCCACACGAACTGCCCGAAGTCGATGGCAGTTCGCATCGGACACGACCCGGGGCCGGCGTCGCGGCAGCGAATCTCCCCGTCGGCCCCGCGCAGAACGATGATGCTGCGCCGCGCCACGTGGCGGATCGCGCGAGCGTCGCCGGGGTTCGCGATCTCGCTTTCGTGGCACGCGAGCAGCCACGAGCGCTCGAAGACGGAACGTCGCTCGCGTTCGACGCGGCGCGATCCTTTCGGACTCGAAGGCACGGGCGTGCGACGTGACAGTGACGGCCTGGCCGCCCTGCGCTGCGAGCCGTTCACGAATAGAAGGAAGGCGACGGGATGCGGTCGTTGAGCGCCCAATCCCCGAGCTCGCGTACCTTGTAGTCGAGCCGGTCGTGAAGGGTCAACGTGCGCGCGTTGCGCCAGAAGCGGTCAAGATGCCAGTGGGTCGTCGTGGCTCCGGCTCCGGTCGCTTCGAAGATCCGCGCCGAGATGTCGAGCACCGCGCGCGACGACACGACCTTTGCTGCGGCGATCATCAGTGCGACTTCGCCACGCTGCTCGGGCGTCAGGTCGTCCTCTAGGCTCCACGCCCGCTGCAGCAGTTGTGCGGCCCGATCGGCAGTCGCGCTTGCAGCGATGAGCTCGGTCCACATATTGCCGAAATGCTCCAGCACGTACGGGTCCTCGCCGGCATGCTCGACGCCCGAGCCGGGCCACGCGCGGGTCCGCGAACGCGTGTATGGCTTCGCGCCACCGAGGGCGCCGTGCGCGATGCCGAGGTAGACGTTGACGAACGTCAGCTGTGCGATGCACGATCGCAGCGTGGCGAACGTGCTGCCGAGCGGCCCGGGAGGGCCGAGGATCTCGCTCTCGTCGAGAGACACGTCGTGGAACACCGTCGATCCGCTGTCCGTGAGACGCTGCCCGATGTTATCCCAGTCGTCGTAGACTTCGATGCCGGGGCGCTGCGTCGGCACGGCGGCCACGACGAGCCGCTCGGTCTCCTCATCGATCGCCGAGACCAGCAGCATTTCCGAGTCCATGGCGCCGGTCGTAAACGATTTTGTGCCGCGCAGGCGCAAGCCGCCCGCCGTGTGACGCAGTGCCAGGCGGCGGTCGAGCGGGTTCAGCGTGTTGCCCCAAAACCAGCCTTCGCGCGAGGTGGCCGAGAGCAGCGCGCGCCATTGCTCGGGCGCCCCGAAGAGCCTGCACGTCGCGCAGATCACGTGGTGGAAACCGAATAGTTGTCCGAGCGAAGCGTCGGCCTCAGACACGACGCGCACTGCCTCGAATACGGTGGGCCAGGACGCGCCGAGCCCTCCGAGCTCGCGTGGGATGCTGAGCGAGAGCAGACCGCTCTCACGCATCGCGTCGCGCTCGCGCTTCGGGGTGCCGCCCCGCCTGTCGCGAGCACCCGCACCCTGAGCGAACGTCTCGGCCAAGCGGTGTGCCGCTCCCAGCGGATCGAGGACCGGCGCGGCCACCGTGCCGCTTGCTATCGTCATCGCGCGCTCCATCCGTCGCGGCCGGCCGTCAGAACCACGGATGCCGCGGCGGCGGTGCGCCGTTAAGGGCGTAGTTGCCGATCGCATAGTACTTCCAGCGCGACGGATCGTGCAGAGTGTGCGTGCGCGCGTTACGCCAGTGGCGGTCGAGCCCGTACTGCCCCAGGGTGGAGCGCGTCCCCGCAAGCTCGTGCAGCCGGTCGGCCGCGAAGATGGCAGCGTCTTCGCTCATGGCCTTCGACTCGGCAACGGCGATAGCGGCCTCGGCTACGGTTTCGGTCGTCGGGTCCGACTGCGCGACGTCAAGCAACTCTCCGGCTCGGCGCAAGATCAACTCCGCGGCGTGAACGCGAATCCGCACCTCGCCAAGCCGGTAAAGCAGGAGCGGGTCGTCCACCGCGCGTTCGACGTTACTGTCGATCCATGGCCGGCTGGTCTGCCGAACGAATCTCAACGTGTCGTCGAGCGCCGCAACGGCGATGCCGGTGTCGACTGCGGCTTGTATGATCTGTGCGACGGCGCCCATCGTCGTCGGCCGTTCGAAGGCGAGCCAGTGATCGATCACGTGGTCCTTGCGGACGAAGGCGTCCTTGAGCACGGTCGTCCCACTGCAGGTCGTGCGCTGCCCGAAACTGCTCCAATCGTCGATCAGCGTAAGTCCAGGATCTCCGCGCTCGACGAAGCCGACGACCGTGTGATCGGACTCGTCGAGCGCGACGACCGGGATCCAGTGCGCCAGCAGCGCGCCCGACGAGTAGAACTTCGTGCCGGTGATGCGGAAGCCGTCGCAGTCGGGATCGGGCGTGAGCCGCGTACGAACGTCGAGGACGTTCTTCGTGCCGACTTCGCTGAAGGCGTTGCCGAATCGGTAGCCCTTGAGTGCGAGCTCGAAGAAAAAGCGCTTCTGCTCGGACGTCCCGTCGAGACGGATCGCTTCGATCATATACAAATGATTCTGCGGAATCTGGCCGATGCTCGGATCGGCGGCCGAGATCAGCTTGATCACCTCAGCTAGCGTCATGTTCGAAACGCCGGCGCCGCCGAACTCTTTCGGTACCGTCATACCCCATAGGCCGCTGTTGCTGAACGCTTCGATTTCGGCCACGGGCGGCGTGCGCTCGGCGTCGCGCTGCACGGCATCGACGGCGAAGCTCGCCGCCAGCTCGCGCGCGACGGCGATCGCCCCTTCATCGGAATGCACGAGGTGCGCTGCCGGTTGAGACAGCTGTAGCGCTGTCGCCGTATTGCGGATCGCTTCGCCGACCGCGGACGCCGTCGCAGGGGAACCGTTCGGGAGCTGGGTCGCAGGCATGCGTGGGTCTCCTCTACTTGAGCGCTTGCAAAGAGTCTGAAGCGACGGCAGCGAGAAGGGCTCGAACGAGAGCGCCGATCCGCTCCTCGATCGCATCGTCAAACACCGGCATCAGCGCGTCTTGGAAGCTGCCGTCGGTCAGGAATAAGTTGGGAAGGATGTCGCGCGCGCCGAGGAAGGTGAGCACCGGCCGAAGTGCATAGTCGAGCGCGAGGTAGTGCGCAAGCGTACCCGCCGTCGCGAGCGGCAGTACCGTCTTGTTCGCAAACGAGCCGGGCGGGATCGTGTCGAGCAACGCTTTGAGGACGCCCGTGTACGACGCCTTGTAGATCGGGGTCGCGACGACGATCGCACGCGAAAGCGCGACGAACTCTAGGAAGCGCCGAATCGCCGGGCTCTCGGCGTTACCGAACGCGAGCTCCTCGGCGGGAAAGTCGCGCACCGAAACGATGTCGACGGCTGCGCCCGCCGCAGCCAGCCGCTCGGCCAGCACGCGCACGACGGCCGCCGTCTTCGAAACACGAGACGGGCTGCCGTTGATCATCAAGATGCGCCCGCTCGGATCGGGTGCGGTTCCGACGAGGCTCACACTGCGACCGGTTCTGCGTGCGAGCGCGGGGCGGGCTGCGGTGCGTCGAACTGCGGGTCGCGCAGGCTGGGCAGAGCCCGGACGAGCGGGATGACCTCGCGGCCGAAGGCTTCGATCTCCTCGATGAAGTGAAGGTACGCGGTCAGCACGAGGTCGACGCCGATGGCATCGAGCTCCTGGATGCGCTCGGCGATCTGCTGCGGCGTGCCAATGAGGCCGGTCTTGAAGCCGTCGTTGTACTGGACCAAATCCTCGTAGGTGGACTGGGCCCACATTCCCTTGCCTTCTTTGCTGCTGCGCCCGGCCTGCATCACCGCTTGGCGAAAACCTTCCACCGCCTCTTCGTCGGCGTTGGCGACGATCTCGCGCAACTGCTCCGCCGCATCTTCGCGCGTCGGACGGTTGATCACGAAGGCGTTCACGGCGAACTTAACGGTCCGCCCGTTTCTCGCGGCCTCAGCTCGTACGTCGGCGATCTGTTCCTTGAAGCCCTCGATCGAGTTCCCGTTCATGAAGTACCAGTTGCTGACGCGCCCGGCCATACGCCGCGCCGCGATCGAGTTGCCGCCTTGAAAGATCTCCGGATGCGGCTTTTGAATAGGCTTGGGCTCGAGCCGGGCCTCATTGATGCTATAGAAGTCGCCCTTGAATGAGAACTCGGGCTCGGTCCACATCCCGCGCAGAACGCGTATGAACTCTTCGCTGCGCCGGTAGCGTTCGTCGTGCTCGAGCCAGGGAACTCCGTAGTGCGTGAACTCGCCCTTGAACCAGCCGGAGACGACGTTTAGGTTGACGCGTCCGCCGGAGATGTAGTCGATGCTTGCGATCATCTTCGCGACGACGCCCGGATGCCATAGGCCCGGATGCACGGCGGCTATGATCTTCAGGCGCTGGGTGACCGTCGCGAGCGCGGTCGTCGTCACGACGGCCTCGAGCTGCTTCTCTGCGCCGTAACTCGCAATGAAGCGCGCCTGGGCCAGGGCGTAGTCGAAGCCTGCCTCCTCTGCAGCTCGCGCGAGGCGCGTGTTGTACTCGAAGCTCCAATCGGTCCGTTGGGGCAACTTGCTGATCACGAGACCACCGGAGACGTTGGGCACCCAATAGGCAAATCGCGTCTTCATCGAAACGGAAACTCCTCGGCAGCGTTAACGGGCCAAGTATAAACAATACTTTCGTACTTTGCAAGTATTTCTTTGGTTGTTCGTGCCGGCTAACGCAGCCCCGTGGTCGTGCCGTCAGGCCCTCTGCGCGCGGCGAAATGAAGCCCGCCAGCGTAACTCTAGACTTACGCGGGAAGACCGTTTCCGAGCGGACACACTGACACCGGAGGTGAATTGCGATTCGTCTGAATCAAACCGTTCCGATGGACGCGAACGGCCCTTCGATCGACGATTCGCCGGTTTGCGTTAGGGCGAGATCTCCCACACGACGCCGTAACCGGTGCCACCGACTTGCGTTGTGCCGAAGATATCGCCGCGCGTGTCGAAGACCGGGTTACTGAACACGAACCCGCCGTCCGCGCCGCCGGTAAAGTTGTGCAGCGCCGTGTACGTCCAGGTGCTACCCGAGCGCCTCAGCTCGAAAACCGATCCTTCGCTATAGGCGCCGTCGCAATGCGTCGTGCCGAAAATAGTTCCCGACCCGTCGATGACGGGCTTGCGGAAGGGGCCCGAGATGCCCCATCCGGGAACGCTATAAAGCGCGTTGAATGCCCAGCCGCCGCTCGAAGGCGTGAGTTCGAAAATCGTGCCGCCACCCGACGTCCCGCCGTCCGTTGCGGCGCCGTAAAGGTCGCCCCACCGATCGAAGGTCAAACCGGCATAGGGGACGGCGCCGTCGCCTTGCTCCGCAAAGCTGTGCAGGATGGTTTCCGACCAACCCGATCGTGACGGAGTCAACTCGAAGACCGTCCCGTACCCGAAAGACCCTCCCGCGGACGTCGTACCGTACAAGTTACCCGCCGCGTCGAAAATGACGCCGGCGACCGGGTCTGTGCCGTCACCACTACTGCCGCCGGCGAAGCTGTGCAGGACGGTTTCGTTCCATCCGCGGCCGGAACGAGTCAACTCGAAAACGGTACCATTTCCGCTTGCGCCGCCAGAGCTCGTCGTACCATAGACATTACCGGCTGCGTCGAAGGTGAGATCGCCGGAAGACGGTTCCGATCCAAAGCTGCTATTCGCAAAGCGATAGAGCGATCGTTCTTTGCCGGACTCGCGCTTGGGTGACGCACCAAGATCGAAGACGGTGCCGCCGCCGCCACCGCCCTGCGACGTCGTTCCGTACAGGCGACCTTGCGGACCAGGCATCAATCGCGCGACGGGTGCGGCCCCGTCTGAGCCGGAAGCAAACGTGTAGAGCAGGTCGAACGTCCAGCCGGAAGCAGCGCGCTTGAGCTCAAAGGCCGTGCCGTACCCAGCGCCGCCATACTCTGCCGTTCCATAGAGATTTCCTGATTTGTCGACGGTCAAGCCGGCAAGGGGATTAGCGCCGTCGCTTCCGCCGGTGAACGTGTGCAAGACGCTGAACGTGTGAAGAACCCCAAAGGTCTGAGCGTCCGCTGCGATTGCCGGCACGAGTAAGCACGTCAACGACAAACCGGCGGTCGCGATGAACTTCCGTGTACGCTTCCCCATGGTCATGCTCCTTAGTCGAACGCTCGGAGGCGTGGTCCTTACGACGCGCCCTACCCTGCGCCCCTGAGGGACTTCGCCGAGCGCAGCAATGTGGCATCCGTCACAGCAGCCCATTTCGCACGCAGGCGGCCATTTTACGTCCCCGCGGTGGCCGGGCCGTCCCGGAAGAAAGGGCGGGGGCTGAAACCTGGGCCTGCGCCGGCCCGTAGCTCGCGCAGGAGGTCGATGGATGGACGCTGCTGCCGACTATGCCGCCGCCAAGGCGATGATGACCCGCCCCCTTCCTGCGTACGTTTCATTTGCGGTGCGTTCGCACGTGAAGTTCGACGCAATCGTGCGCGACGAAACGAGCCAGGTCGTCGTACGGACGCAAGACGGCGTCGTGGTCAAAGGCAAAGTGCCGGAATCGCCTCCAAATGGGATTCAGATCGGCGACGAACGCGACTCGGGTATGGAACCCGTCAAGCACCCTGCGTTCAAGGCAGACTGCTACGAGGCGACGGGAGCGCGGATGCAAGCCTACCACGGGGCGGAACGCGAGGCGATCGCTTTGCGTACCGTGTGCTCGAGGAAGAAGGGCGACCAGGACTTCGATACGCTCTACGTTGATTCGTTCACGCACGAACCGATCGCCGCCGTCGGAGCCGACGACGACGGCCACGTCGCCGTCCAGCTCGTTCAGCAGTTTACCCGGGTCCAGGACCACGCGTTGCCGTCGTCGCTCTACGTCCGCATTCACGGCAGCGGTCTGATGTTCTGGCTCGACTTGCTCGTCGATCAGCACTACGACGACTATCGGTTCAGCGCCGTGCCGTAAGCGACAGCAGACCGCGAGGAGTCGCCGAGCGGTATTCCCGAGGTCGAGTCGAACCGTCGCCCCGGCGGGGTAAGCCCAGAATTGGGTTCGTGCCCCCCCGACCTGGTGCTTTTTTAGCACCGGGTCGTCGCATTATCTCGCCCGAGCGGCGGGCGGAGACGCAAAAACTATGAGAACGAACCCAATTCTTGTCGGCGTGCTGGGCGTAATAGCTGGGGCTGGGCTCGTGGCCGGCGGCGTCTCTGGAGCATTCGGATCCGCGACGCGCGGCCAATCCGCCCTGCAAGGGGTGCCGCGGCCGGCGCCTACGGGCGGTCCTGCCCTTCTGACCACGCGGCGCGCCACCCCGAAAGGCCGCGTCGCAAGGCCGTTGGCGGGGACGACGCTCCTCGAGGAATCCTTTGCCGGCTCGAGCACGAGCGCCGGCGCTTGGTCCGCGGCAAGCGATGCATGCCTGACGGCGGGTACCGCCTCGACGCCCTCCACATCGATACCGGCGTGCGGCAAAAGTTATCCGCAGGATCCGTCCGGTCAAGGCGCGCTGCAGTTGGCAACCAATTCCGGCTATCACGTTGGGATGGTTGTCTACCAAACGCCCCTTTCCACGGCGAACGGCCTTGTGATCACCTTCAACCAATTCGCTTTCAGCGGCAGCGACGCCGACGGTATGACCGTGTTCTTGTCCGATGCGTCGCAAGCGATCCCCACCACGCCAGGGGGTGTGGGCGGATCCTTGGGATACGCCAACGGGGGTCCCAACGGGCCTGGAAGCAGGTGCCCGGCATAGCGAACGGATACGCCGGAGTCGGTTTGGACGACTTCGGCGACTATAGTCAGAATACCGACGGGCGCAATGGCGGGCCCGGCAAAGTTGCCGACACCGTCGCGGTTCGCGGCTCGTCCTCGACGCAATGGTATTACTTGGGCGGCGCGACCAATGGGTCAGGCCAACCGGCGAGCCTGCCGTTCGATCTCTGGACGAACGCCTCAAGCCGCCCAAGCCAAGGGCCTACGGTGACGGTTACGCTAACGCCGCAGGGAACGCTCAGTGTCGCGATCGACGATAATACCGGGAGCGGCTCCGTCACCTATTACACGCAGTCGATCGTGGGAGTCAATGGCGAACCGGCGGTCCCCGCAAACGTGTACCTCGGTTTCACGACCGCCAACGGCGGCGCAACGGCTTACCACCAGATCAACGATCTCACCGTAGCGACGCAAGCGCCGCCCGGTCCGTACCCGTATCCGTTCGTGGACGGCGACCAATTCAATTACTCGTACAGCGACGATACGGTCACGACCGGTTCTTCTTCGAGTTCGACTCCGGTTTACACGTCCCTCACGGGGACCGAGACGACGACCATCGGCAACAACGCCACGTTTAAGGGAAAGGCGAGCACTGAGGTCACCAACGTTCTCGAGACGAGTAAGAAGGCCGGCGGCGTGGTCCGATCCCAGACGGTGACCGCCGACGCGTACGAGGCGTTCGTCTCAACGGGTCGATCGGCGTTCAACTACGACGAGTACGGAAACGATCAATCGACGACGGTGACGACGAACGGGAAAATACGAACGACCACGTCGAACGAGACGAACCACGGGCCGAAGGTTCTTGACGAACTGCCCGAGACCGCGGGGCAAGAATGGCGAGAGCAGGGCGGCTTCTCCAATAGCGACTCGTCGCAGATCTCCAGAAACGGCAAGGTGACGAGCGAATCAAACGGCACGTACGCGCGCAAAGCCGACGGTCAGTATATGTCTTCGGTCACAACGTCGGCTGGGAAGTCGAGTGTAACCGACAAGCGGGTGCAAAAAAGCGACGGCAGCGGCACGGACACGAACAGTGGCACCGGGTCCACCGGAGGCACGACGACGTTCGGCCTTCCCGCGCCGATCGGGAGCAGCTACTACATCCCGGTCACGCACCAGCCCGCGGGAGGCTCGGCAACGACAACCCAGGTGCCGGACTGGTATCCGGGCAATGGACCCATTCCCACACTTTTCACGAACGTGGCGACGGATCTTGGGCCCGCAGCGATCCCTGGATCGTGCCCCAACAATGCCGGCTCGACGGCGCAGGACCTCAACGACGTTGCGGCCTTCTTGGACGTAATCGCGGGTACGTACACGCAAGAGACGACCGACACGTACGTCATTTACGGGGAGGGCGTCGTGTGCATCGTCGACCAAACGACGACGACCTCATACGACAATCTCAGCACCGGCAAGCTCCTCTCGACGGTACAGGGCACCCAAGTGACGTCACTGACCAGCGAGACGCTCTACGGGTCCTCAAGTTCCGCACGAAGGCACAAAGGCCGCAGCTAGACGCTCGCCGCGATCCCGATAGGGCTTTTCAATCTCGACGAACGATAACGCCGTATGACGTTCCGCGTTCCTCATCTCGTTGCCATCCTCGCGCTCGCCGCTTCGCTGCGCGCGACCGGCTTGGCTGCCCCCACAACCCAGGACGACGTACTCAAGGCGACCCTCGCCAACGGCCTGCGCGTAATCGTCGTGCGCAATACGCTGGCGCCGGTCGTATCGACGGACCTCGCGTACCTCGTCGGCTCGCGCGACGATCCGCCGAACTTCCAAGGAATGGCGCACGCGCAAGAGCACATGATGTTTCGCGGCACGCGGAACCTCAGTACGAGCCAACTCGGGACGATTGCGACCGCGCTCGGGGGAAACTTCAACGCGGAAACTTCCGACACGCTCACGCAGTTCGAGTTCACCGTCCCCGCCTCCGATATCGGCGCGGTTTTCCGAATCGAGTCGGATCGAATGCGCGACATTCTCGACGATCAATCCCAGTGGGAGAACGAGCGGGGCGCCATCGAGCAGGAAGTGTTACGTGATGAAGCGGCGCCGGGCGGCGATTTCTTCCGCGACGCGCAGGCATTCGCGTTCGCCGGCACGCCGTACGCTCGCCAGGGCGTCGGCACGATCGCGGCGTTCAATCGCCTGACCGGGCCTGAGCTCAAGCGATTCTACGAGCGTTGGTACGCGCCCAATAACGCCGTGCTCGTCATCGCCGGCGACGTCGATAAGGAGGCCGTGCTGGCTCAGGTTCGCGCTTCCTTCGAAAACATACCGAAGCGCGCGATTCCGGCGCATTCCGTCGCGCATTTCGAACCGCTCGAGCGAAAGGTCATTCGCCGCCCGAGCACGCTCACATATCCGCTCGCAGCACTCGCGTTCCGTTTTCCCGGCGTCAACAGCCCGGATTTCCTCTCGGCCTACCTTCTTCAGCAAGTGCTCGGCTCGCAGCGTGGTCCACTGCAGGCGCTCGTCGATTCCGGCGAGGCGCTCGACGCCGAATGGGTTTCGGACGCCTACTTCCCCGAGGGCCAACTTTGCATGGCAACCGCGGCCCTCGCACCGAGCGTAAGCCCCTTCGAGATGAGCGCGCGCCTGGAAGCGGTGCTGCGCAGCCTGGCCACGAGCGGCGTGCCCGCGGAGCTCTTCGAAACCACGAAGCGCCAAGCCATCGTTAGCCAGGAATTTGGCCGCAACTCGATATCGTCGCTCGCTTCCGACTGGGCGACGACGATCGCCCTCGACGACGAGCCGTCGATCGCGCGCGAGCAAGAACTCCTTGCCGGCGTCACGCTTGCCGACGTCGATCGGGCGGCAAAACGATACCTAGATATCAATCACGCGGTCGTCGGAGCTTTGACGCCGTCGGCAAACGCCTCGCAGAGCGCGCCGCCGGCGCCCGCGCCAAGGGGGCCTGAAAAGCCGCTGGACGTCCAGGGCGCAGCGACGAAGTTGCCGCCCTGGGGGGATGCGCTCGTCGATAACGTCGCCCTTCCGCCGCCGGCCGAGGCTGCGCCCACGCGCACGAAGCTCGGCAACGGAATCACGCTGATCGTGCGCCCCGCGCAGATCTCCAACACCGTTCTCGCTTACGGCAGCGTGCACACGAGCGCTTCCGTGCAGGAGCCGGCGGGCAAGGAAGGCGTTTCGATCGTCCTCAACGACATGTTCGCGTACGGTACGCAATTTCGGGATCGCCGGACGTTTCAGCGCGCGCAAGACGATCTCGACACGCAGCTCGGCGGGGGATTCCAGTTCGGGATGCAGACGACGTCGGCGTCGTTCGATCGCGCCGTCGCCCTGCTGGCCGAAGAAGAACTCCACCCGCGCTTCGATGCACAAACCTTCGAGGCGGCGCGCCGCCGCGCGCTCGGGGAGTTGGAAACGTCCCTCAACGGCACCGGCACGATCGCCCACATCCAGTTAGCGCGCAAATTGCTGCCGGCCGACGATCCGGAATTGCGCCGCCCAACGCCGGATACGATCCAGGGACTGACGCTCGACGACGTGCGCGCCTACTACGCGAAGGCCTTTCGCCCCGATCTTACGACGATCGTCGTCGTAGGCAACGTCACGCCCGACGCGGCGAAGCCGGCGATCGAGCACGCATTCGGCGCATGGGAGAGCACCGGCACGGCGCCGTCGCTCGACCTGCCTGCGGTTCCCCTGAACGCGCCGGGCGAGGTCCGTCTCACGGTGCCGGCACTCATCCAAGACAGCGTCACGCTGGCCGAGCTCATCTCGCTCGACCGCTCGTCGCCGCAATACGCCGCGATGCAGCTCGGCAACACGATCTTTGGCGGCGGGGCGCTGGGAGCAGAACAAAGCCGGCTGTTTCGCGATATCCGGCAAAATGCCGGACTCGTCTACACGATCTCGTCCGACCTCTCCGTCGGGAAAGCGCGTTCGCAGCTTTCAATCGACTTCGCCTCGTCGCCGGCGAACCGGGAGCATATCACGAGCCTGATCGACGCCGAGATCGCGCGCATGCAAACCGAGCCCGTCGGCGATTTCGAGCTGTCGCTAGCGAAGGCAGCCGTCGTTCGGCGCACCGAAATCGACGTCTCGTCGCTCGCGTCGATCGGCCAGTCGCTGCTCGACGACGCGCAAGAGGGCTACCCGCTCGACCAAGACCGCCTGGACGCGCAGGCGATCATCGCAACCTCAGCACAGGCGGTAAAGGAGGCGTTCGCTTCGTTCATACGCCCCGCGAGCTTCGTCCAACTCGTAGTAGGCCCGTAGCGATCGGAGTCCGGCCTACGCAACGGGGCAAGCCGAAGCGATCGCCAGATTCAGCCTCGACCCGCCGAGACTTGGCAGGGTATTAGACTAAGGCAAGCGATACGTAAAGGAGATGACTACCGCCGAATGACTCGGGGGGAGATAGGATGGCGCTGCGAATACGATCGGTCCTTTTCAGCGCAGGCGTGTTTGTCTTCGCGTTGAGTTGTGCTCCACTTACGGCAACTGCCCGTCCCAAAGGCTCAAAACAGCAAATAGTATTTCCGCCATCCTCGCTTTGCGTGCCGAACGCCAAGCCGAAGTGCAAATTAGGTACGTTCGTTACCTCCCCCCCGATCGTCTATGATAGGACCTTTTACCCGGCTGTTAGTCTAGGCACGACTCCTGCGTACCTCAGCGGGGGTGTGAATGATTTCATATTTGCGCCAGGTGGAGCAACGGATAGCACCGGAAGCCCGGTAGATTCCACCGAGCCCGATAACCCGCTCGAGCTGGAGCGATTGAAAGACAACTCCTACTGCTGGTTTCTTCCGAAACACACGCCGTTCAAAGTTGTAAAGAAAGTCGCTGGAATGAAGGGAGTGCGCTTGTTTACGGACACCCTTGGCGCGGTGATCGTGACTAACTTAAGGATATGTCGAAAGCCCTAAGGCCAGCTCTTTAGCAGCTTGCTCTTCGCTCAGCTCGGCGCCGGCAGTGAGCAGTTCCTGAACCTCCGATTCCGAGAGCCGTGCGCTTAACGTCTTAGCTACCAGTTCCGAGATGCGGCGCTCGCTCGCGTCGCGCTCGTAGCCTTCCGCTCGAAACCATTCATCGACGTAACCGATCAGTCGAGCGGCCGCGCGCGCATCGCCTCTTAGCGCTGAAACCGCCGCGAGGTTTTGCAACGCTACTGCGACCACAGGCTTATCATCGGCGCGGCGCGCCAAATCCAACCCAATCAATGCGGCGTTGTGCGCGTCGTCGATATCCCCGCGATCGAGCTGGTACGTCGCGGCGTTCACGAGGGCAATCGCCTCCCGGGATGGCACCCCGAAGCTTCGGAACACCGTAGCTGCTCCCTGAACCAGCTCGATGGCGCGATCGGTGTTGCCGGCTGCGAACTCGAGCTCTGCTAGATTTCCCCGAATGCTCGCAGCGCCCCATTCGTCGTCCAGCTTGGTCAAGATCGCGAGGGCCTCGGCGAAAAGTGCGCGCGCCTCGCGATTTTCGCCGACGGCGCGCAAGATATTGGCTCGAGTGTCGACCGCGTCCGCGCGGACGCGACTTTCGTGAAGTCCTGCTGCGGTAAAAAGGAGGGAAGCCCGCTCGGCAACCAACGCAGCTCCACTCAGATCGCCGACCTGCCAAAGTCCGAAGGCCAAAGCCGCGCACCCGGCCGCAAGTTCACGGCGATCGTCCGCGCGCTCCAGCAGTTCAATCGCGTTCCGGCCGGCACTCACCGCGCGCCTTGCCATGCTATTAGTAGCCACGGCCCTCCACAGCCGGCCGGCGTCGAGGGGATCCGTCTGCTCGTCGATCGATGCCACGGCCACGTCCAACCAGCGGCGACCCTCAGCCCGCAAGCCAGCGTCGTTCCAGAACGCCCCGAGCTGTCCCACAATGCGCGGCAGAATGCACGGCCTTCCCCCCGCTCTAGACGCCCAGCCCAGCGCCAGGCGGATGTTGTCGATTTCGGCTTCGATTCGTGCGAGCCATGGCTGCTGCGGCATCGTCCATTCCAGATCCGAAGTCTCCTGGACGAAGGCCATTACCCAAGCGGCATGTCGTTCGGAGAGATCTGCGGCTTCGGTCTGGGCCATCTCAGAAGCGTAAGCTCGTGTCGATTCGAGCAAGCGATAGCGGGCGTCGGTTTCGCCGAAGTCGACGGCCACGAGCGACTTGCGCACGAGCGACGAGAGAACATCGAGCACGTCGGGCTTTTCAAGGCTTCCAAATGCGCAGGTCGCCTCTGCGGCCTCCAGCGTCCAGCCTCCAGCGAAAATCGCGAGGCGCCGAAATAGCAGTCGCTCTTTTTCCGATAGGAGATCGTGGCTCCAGTCGATCGTCGCGCGCATCGTCTGCTGGCGCGGCAGCGCGGTTCGCCTACCCTCGGTAAGGATATGGAAGCGCTGATCGAGTCCGCCGCGAATTTGGTTCAGGGCGAGCACGTTGACGCGAGCGGCGGCGAGCTCGATTGCGAGAGCAATTCCATCGAGCCGCCGGCAGACGTCACTAACGACGCCGGCGTTCCTGTCGGTCAGCACGAACCCGGGATTTACTGCAGTCGCGCGTTCGACAAACAGCGCGACCGAAGCGAAACCGAGCGCTGTCTTGGCCGTGCTCAGCGCGCCTACCGGCGGCGTATCTAGCGAGGGCAATCGATACGAGCGTTCGCTCTCAATCCCGAGCGGTTCCCGACTCGTCGCGAGCACGTCAATCTGCGCGCACTGTCGAACGATCGCCTCGCAGATTCGCGACACCTCCGCAATGAGATGTTCGCAGTTATCGACGATCAGCAACAAATGGCGCTTCTTGAGGTACTCGACGAGGATTTCGAGGACTGCTCGCTCCGCCGACTGATGCAAACCCAGTACCGACGCGATTTCGTCGGCAACGAGGTCAGGGTTTTGGAGAGGAGCAAGATTGACGAACCAGACTCCAGCGGGATACGCCTCGACGAGGCTCGCGGCCACGGAAAGAGCGACCCGAGTCTTGCCGATGCCGCCTGCGCCGATTATCGTGACAAGCCGGCTCCGCTGCAACAGCGATTTGATTGCGTCGGCGTCTTCGATGCGGCCGATGAGTGCGCTCATTGGCTCCGGCAAGTTGTTGCGCGTCGTGGCGACTGAGCGCAGCGGCGGAAATTCGCCGAGCAGACCGGGCCCCAAGAGTGCAAAGACATGCTCGCGGTGCGCCAGGTTCTTCAGCTGATGCATCCCCAAGTCGCGCAGTTCGACATCCGCGGGCAACGAGGAGCGAACGATCTCAGAAGTCACGCCCGACAGCAACACCTGGCCGCCGTGACCAACGCTCAAGAGCCGCGCGACCCGATTCAGTGTCGGTCCGAAGTAGTCGCCGTCACGCTCGTCAGCGTCGCCGGTATGAAGCGCCATGCGGACGCGGATGCCCTCGACCGCGCTAAAGTCTTCGGAAGTGAAACTCCGTTGCGCTTGGAGCGTGGCTTCGACCGCGTCCGGCGCCTTGGCAAAGGCCGCACAGAATGCATCGCCGATGGTCTTGAACACGTAGCCTCCATGAGCCTCGATCGCCGAGCGCATGAGGGCGTCATGGCGTCGGACCGCTTCCTGCATGGCGGGCCGGTCACGCTCCCACCGTACCGTGCTTCCTTCGATGTCGCTAAAGACGAAAGTTACCGTGCCGGTCGGCAGACGGGCTTGGTCGGGCCTTCGGGGCGGGGTACGCCTCGCCATAAGCTCGACTTCGCCACGAGCAGTCTCATTCGCTTGAAATCACAAGATCGTAGGGCGGGAAATACCGGGCGCGATGCGCGGGCGCGTGTGGTTAAGACACGCCCGCGCTCCCGGACTCCGAAGGCGTCAGCGAGGCCGCTCTCGTCCCGTCCGGCGAACCGGTTTCACTCGATGCTTACTTTTGCCCGCTCACCGGCGCTAACGCGTACTTGCTTCGATACGTGCCAGTACGACCTGAACCTGAACTACTGATTTTCCACGGCCAGCAGTTCCCATTCTCCAGGCACGCCCTTCAGCGTGCCCTTACCGCGACTCCGAAAACGAAGTCCCGACCCGATGACCAAGTCTCTGACGGTGCTCGAAACGAGAACCTCGCTGGGATTGGCTTCGGCGACCACGCGCGCCGCGATATGTACCGAAACGCCGCCAACGTCATTGCCCATTATCTCGCATTCGCCCGTGTGCAGCCCGGCTCGAAGGTCGATGCCGAGCGCTCGAGCACCGTGGCACAATGCCAGCGCGCAGCGAACCGCGCGCGCCGGACCGTCGAAGGTGACGAGGAAACCGTCACCCGTCGTCTTGATCTCACGACCGTTGAATCGAGAGATTTCGCGCCGTACAAAGGAGTTGTGGCGATCGAGTAAGTCGCGCCAGCGCCGATCGCCCAAGTCCGCGGCGATCTCCGTTGATTTGACGATGTCGGTGAAAAGCACCGTCGCCAGCATTCGCTCCCGCTCGGCGGTGTGCCGCACGCCGGTGAGGAATTCCTCGACTTCGTCGATGAGCGTGTCGGTGTCGCCCGCATAGAACAGATGATCGTTCCCGGGCAACTCGACGAACTTCGCCCCATCGATGTGTCGAGCGATATAGCGTCCTTCGGCAACGTTCACATCGAGATCGCCGGTCCGGTGGAGGACGAGCGTGGGAACGTGCACGGCGGGGAGCACGGCCCGCACGTCAATGCTCGTGTTCATTCTGGCGAGCGCGAGCGCGGCCCCGGGGCTTGCACTACGCCGCAGATAGGTTGCCCATCCCTCCCGGAATCGTTCGTCTCCGATGCTGCTCGGAGCAAGTGTATCGAGATCGACCACGCCGCCCCATCCACGTTGGATCGCGTCGAAGAAATGCTGACGCTGCCCTGCGGTGGGCGCCCACGGATAATCCTCTGCCCAGAGCCGCTTTGCAAAGCCGCCAAAGATGACAAGTGCGGTGGTGCGTTCGGGGAACGTTGCCGCAAAGACGATCGACATGACCGAGCCCTCTGACGTGCCGAGGATCGCCGCGCGCTCCGAGCCGGCGGCATCAAGCACAGCTCGCACATCGTCCATACGCTGTTCCAAGGTCGGCAACGCGCTGTCGGAGACGCGATCCGACAGACCCGTTCCGCGCTTGTCGAAAAAGATGAGCCGGCCGAACGAACTCAGCCGTTTCAAGAAACGTCTGATCGGCGGCTCTTCCCAGGAGTACTCAATGTTCGAGACCCACCCGGGCACCCATAGCAAATCCAGCGGCCCTTCGCCGACGACTTGATACGCGATATTAACGTCGCCGCTGCAGACATAGCGCGTCACAGGAAACTCGCTCACGATCCTAGGCCTGCTTTGATGCGCCGGATCACAATTCCGGCGCTCGCGCGTCTCACCGATAGCGAGAGTAGTTCGCGGCTTCGCAGGCAGAGAAAGCAAGCAGGCAGCGTCCGCTGTTCTAATCTTATAACTTCACCTCGACACCAAGCTCCACCAGGCGGTCGGCGGGAATACCCATATCTTTCGGCAGCGTTGCCGCCAGTTTTTGCATCACGTCGAAGAGCCAGCGACGCGCGGCGTACATCCTCGGACGTTCTCCCGCGACGATCTGTGGCCGGGCGATGACGAATGACGTGTTCTCGCTCTCGAGATCGATCCCGTGCGCGGCGCAGGAATCGACGATTGCGGCTAGCGACGGCCACTCCATGAAACCGAACTGGGCGCGGATGCGCACGAGTGAGTCGCTGAGGGACTCGACGCGCACGCGGTCCGCCTCGTCGACGTAGGGCCCGACATTGGGCTCGAGCGTTAGCAGCACGAGCCGTTCGTTTAGCCCCTGGCGCACCCAGTGGTTCTTTAACGTAAACGGAACGTCGACGGGATTACCGGTGAGGAATACGGCGGTTCCATCCGAGGCAACCGGTTTCTTGGCGGGGAGTTCGGCCAGAAACTCTGAAACCGGCACGCCCATGCGTCCGAGGCTGACGAGCACGCGCCGGCGCCCTTCATGCCAGGTGGTCATCAGGACCAGGAGCACGGCGCCGATCGCTAGCGGCAGCCAGCCGCCCGTCGGAATCTTCGCCAAGCCCGCGAGGACGAAACTGCCGTCCATACAGATGAAACACAGGAACAGGACGCCCGCCACGACCGCATTTGTCTTCATAACGCGGCGCAGCACGGACGCATACAACACGGTCGTCGCCGCCATCGTCAGCGACACCGCTAGACCGTACGCCGACGCCAGGGCATCAGACGTTCGGAACGTTGCGACGAGTGCAACGCAGCCCATGGCGAGAATCGTGTTGATGGCCGGGACGTACACTTGGCCCGGGTAGCGGTCTGCCGTGTGAACGACGCGCATACGCGGCACAAAGTTGAGCGCGATACCTTGTTCGACCAAGGTGAAAGCGCCCGAAATAAGCGCTTGCGAAGCAATGACGGTCGCCGCGGTTGCGAGTAGAACCATCGGTACGAGGAGCCAACCCGGCGTGAGCGCGTAGAAGGCGTTGTCGAGCGCTTTGGGCGCACCGAGTACGACTCCGCCTTGACCTAAGTAATTGAGCAGCAACGCCGGAAAGACGATCGAGTACCAAGCGAACGTGATGGGCACCCGGCCAAAATGCGACATGTCGGCGTAAAGCGCCTCGACGCCCGTCACAGCGAGTACCGTTCCGCCCAAGACGAGGAACCCGAGAATACCGTGATGGGTCAGGAACCATCCAGCATGGCCGGGATTGAGCGCCCAAAGTATCTGCGGATGCTGGACCACGGCCACGCCGCCGGTGATCGCGATCGCAAGAAACCAGAGTGCCATGACGGGGCCGAACACAATCCCGACCTTTTGCGTTCCGCGCGATTGAACGAGGAAGAGCCCGATCAAAATCGCGATCGTGATCGGAACTTCCCACCTGACGGCGGCCGGTGTCAAGCCGTTGAGGCCTTCGACCGCCGACAAAACCGAAATGGCCGGAGTTATGAGGCCGTCCCCGAACAGCGTTGCGGCGCCGACGACGCCAATTATCGCCAAACCCGACAGCGCCGCAAAGATGCCCTTTTGCGGCTCCGGCAACAGCCGCGCCAAGAGCGCGAAAATGCCGCCCTCGCCCTTGTAGTCGGCGTGCATCACAAACGTCACGTACTTCACGCACACGACGAGGACCAGCGTCCACAAGAGGACCGACATGATGCCGAGAACATTCTCGGGGGCCGGCTGCACGTGGGCGCTCGTAAAGCAGGTCTTCAGGGTGTACAGCGGGCTCGTTCCGATGTCCCCGAAGACGACTCCGAGGGCGGCGACCGCGATCGAACCGCGAAGACGCGGCTTCCGCGCAAAGGTTTGCGCCGCACCGGCGTTCGGCGCAGCGACGTCGGCAGAAACGACGGTCGACTTGGTCATTGGTCCCGTTGTGCCCACCTGGCGCGCAATCGTACCGAATGGTGCCGCGCCGGCTGCCGTCGGGCTGAGAGCTTCTTCTAGACACGTCTCACAACGCGCGTTGCCCATAACAGTCAAGCCCTTCGGTTTTGCAAAGCAGAGCCACATGGCGCTGTGGATGCGACGCAGCATCGGCGGAACGCCAAGGGCTGCGTGAGGAAGTCTAGCCGCTCTCGCTCGCTTCGAAGCGCTTGGCCGATTCGGCAGTGGGATGGACTTCCGGCACGTAGCCCGCGACGAACACGTCGACCACGGCGCGCGGGGTCAGCACGTCCACTGAAGCGCTCGCCGGACGCGCTCGCCACGATGTGTATCCCGCGTCGGACCAGGCCAAGAAGCGCCGATCCCACACGAGCCCGCACGTGCCGTCCAGTACGATGTACGTTCCGTTGGGCAGACGAGCGAGCTCATGGCGGTACGTGCGCTTCTGCTTGCGGCCCGCGAGCCGGTCGGCGTGAAGGCGTTCATCGATGGCGTCTGCCTTGCCGGAACCACCGTGGCACGCCACCCATAACGTCTTAAAGCGCCGATAGCTTGCGTACCGGCACGCAGCGCACGGCCGGTGCCCGGCCGCAAACGCGGCCGCCTCGTCGAGAAAGAAAAGCTCCGTCCAAGAACGCGGACGCATGAGCTCCCGGCGCCGGCCGCGATACTCGAGCCGGCACGCAATCCAGCGGCGGACGTCCGAGATGCGGACGATCCGCCGTTCGTCGTCGTGCAGTACGCCCCGATTTCCCAGCATCATACCGCGCCCGGGGAGCGCCGCGAGCTCCCCGAACGGCGTTACCCGATTCTGAAGGGTCACCCCGAACGCCGCGGCGGCGCCTTAATCATCGACCGGCGCATCCTCAAGGGCGTGGATACTAGAACACATGGTGGGGTCGAACGATCCGGTACTAACCGGCGTGTAACTCAACGGCGTTCGCCTGAAGTCGAAGATCGCCGCGGTGAGGTCGTCGCTGTACTGGTCCAGCGTATTGAGCGAACCGAGCCCGAAAACGCGCTCGATGAAACTTAGAATCGAGGTCGCGTTGCGCACGGTGTGGTCCACAAGCCCTGCTTGCTTAACGTATGGCGACACGACGAGCATGGGTACGCGAAAGCCATATTCATAAGGATCCGACGGATTGTACGAGGGGTGCTCCGGCGTGTAATGGTCGAACCATCCGCCCCAATCGTCCCAGACGATGAGGATCGCCGTTGAGTCCCAGTACTTGCTTTCACCGATCGCATTGACGACGCTCGCCACCCAAAGGGGACCGGTGTTCGACGTCGACGAGGAGTGATCTGAATTCGCAAAGCACGGGATGACGTAGCTCAGCTTCGCAAGGGTTCCGTTCTTCACCGCATCGAGGATCAGGCTCTCCGGAACCCTCACCTTTGCGACCTCGGCTGCATTGTTATAGATCGTCGACACGCCCATCGGAGCCGACCAGATGCTATCTAATGACGGCGTGTAATATTGCCAGTTCTTCTGGTCAGGGTACGCCGCGTCGAGTTCTTCGAGCACGGTCGAAGGCGAACTGTAGGTCTCGCACGGGAATATCCGTTGACCCGGCGTTCCCGGATAGGCGGACTGCATGTCGATCGTTGCCTCGAACGCGCCCGGAACGTTGCAACCGCCGGTATCGACCCCCTTGCCGGTTACCGTCACCGGGTTCTCGGCCTCCGCGTAGCGGTTCGAGAAGCCGCCCGATTGACCGGCGATCAGATACTGATGAGCCGGAAAGCTTGGGCCTTCGTTCGGCTGAAACACGTGGTCGGCGATGGCAAAGCTATGCGCGAGCTGGTAATACGGCACCACTTCGGCTTTCGGCACGTAACCGAAGGCCGTCGCACCAGGACATCCCGGGGCGAGCTTACAGACGATCTGCTCGAGATTCCAGCCGTTCATGGCGCCGTCGTTGAACTCCGTCACGAACCCCCCGGGCTCGTTGTTCGCAAGAGCGTGCTGGTGGGAGAGATCGTAAGGCACGTCTAGGCTCTGCGGGGTAAGCTGCACCCGGTGCCCCTTCGAGTTGTACCCGTAGCTTTGCGTATCGAGGCCGGCGGAGGGATAGACGTCATTGAATTGCTGGAACAAGTCGTCGACGGAGCGGTTTTCCTGAACGATCACCACCACGTGCTGGATGACGCCGATTCCCGCCGGTCGCCGCCGGCCTTGTGGCCCGGATGACTTCTCCGCCACGGAGGACAACGCCACGCCGCTGCCCCCCGAACAACCCGTGACGACGATGGTGCTCGCTACGAGCGTGAGGCAGGATACGGCCGCGAAAACGTGACGACGCATTGCTCCCCCGAATCTGACTCGAACGGGACTCGCATATTTGCTCGGCAGCATACTGCGTCGCTGCGCCTTCGCTGCGGCAAGGCCTTTTCCGTGCTCGATTCGAACCGCAAGGCGTGGACGGATCGGCTACCGTCACGGTCGATTGGGCGAAGCCCGCGCGAAGCGCCTCCGTCTCGGAGGCGATGGCCGCAGGGAAGGCCCTCCGCGCTCGGGTGGCGCGCCACGCCCAAGCGCACTGGCGAGCGCCCGCGGGACGACCCGATCCGATCGAGGTGCTGCGCCAAAGCGACGACGGCCGGCTAACGGATCTGCTTCCGATCCGCTATGGCCGGATGCTGCAAAGTCCGTTCGCCTTCTATCGGGGTGCGGCGGCGATCATGGCATCCGACCTCGCTGCGTTTCCGGTATCTGGAATCCGTACTCAAGTATGCGGCGACTGCCATCTCATGAACTTCGGAGGCTTCGGCACGCCGGAGGGCCGCTTCGTCTTCGATGTGAACGACTTCGACGAAACGATTCCCGGCGCGTGGGAGTGGGACCTCAAGCGGCTCGCCACAAGCGTCGTCATCGCCGGTCGCCATCTCAATTTTCGCGTCTCCGAAACCGACGCCGCGACCATGGCCGCGGTGCGAACGTATCGCGAGCAGATCCGAGCCTACGCGGCGATGCATGTGCTCGACGTGTGGTACGCGCGGCTGGACGAATCACAACTCGCGAGAATCGTCGACTCCGCCGAAGAACGCCGGCAATACGCGGCGGCCATCAAGAAGGCCAAATCCGAAACGAGGGCCCACGCCTTCCCACGATTTGCGAGCACCGACGGAACCGGTACGGTCATCGTCGACGAGCCCCCGCTGCTGTATCATCCCGAGGATGTCACGGCGTTCGTCGACACGGTCAGGGTGGCGTTCGAATGCTATCGCGAGACGCTGCCGGAGGATCGTCAGAGTCTTTTCGATCGGTTTCGGCTGCTGGATGCAGCTTACAAGGTCGTCGGAGTGGGCAGCGTCGGAACGCGCTGCCTCGTCGCGTTTTTCGTCGCCCGCAACGACGATTCGCTCGTTCTTCAGATGAAAGAGGCGCGGGCCTCAGTTTTCGATCCGTACGCCGGCGCTCCGCCTTATGACAGCCAAGGGCTGCGTGTCGTGACGGGTCAGCGCGCGCTGCAAGCCGCGAGCGACCTCTTCCTCGGTTGGACGGTCGGCCGCGACGGTCACGACTACTATGTCAGGCAGCTGCGCGATATGAAGACCTCGGCCGATGTCGATCATATGTCGCCGGTCGCCCTGAGCGATTACGCCGAATTTTGCGGGTGGGCTCTGGCGCGAGCGCACTCCAAGGCTAGCGGTTCGGCGGCGATGATCGCCGGCTATCTCGGTCGCTCCGCCGCTTTCGACGAGGCGATGCTCGGATTCGCACACGCCTATGCAGCCCAGAACAAAGCGGACTATGACGCACTGGTCGAGGCAGTGCGCGCCGGGCGGTTAACGGCCGCAACCGTCGGACGATGAGCACGCGGCGGACGTTCCTTTCGACGGGGGCCGCCGTCGCCGCCGTCTCTGCCGCTCCACTCGCGGCATCTCCGGAGGTGTCCAAAATGGTTCGCAGCCTGACCCTGACCACGTTGCGCGACGGCGGGCTCGATCACGTCGGCATCAAGACGGCGGCCGGCATCGTCGACGTATCGCTCGCCGCGCGGGGGCTCGGCGTTACCGATCCACCGCGCACGGTCGAGGACGTGATTGCCGGCCGAGGCGCCGTGGCGGAGTTGCCGCGCATCGTCGCGAGCGCACCGCGGGAGGCGATCCGCGCCGCCACGGCGGTCGAATTCGGCCCGCTCGTGAGCAACCCGTCCAAGATCGTCTGCGTCGGTTTGAACTATCGCGCGCACATCGCCGAGACCGGTGGGAAGACGCCGCCCTATCCGGACCTTTTCAATAAGTTCAACACTGCGCTCAACCGTCACAACGGCACGGTGCGGGTTTCCAACCTTCCGCTCGCGCAATTCGACTACGAGTCGGAGCTGGTCGCGATCGTCGGCACGACCGCCCGGAACGTGGCGGAATCCGAGGCACTCCAGCACGTCTTCGGCTACACGACCGGGAACGACTTTTCGGCGCGCGACGCCCAACTGCGCGTCTCGCAGTGGATGACGGGCAAGACGCCCGACGAGTTTGCACCGCTCGGCCCCTGGCTCGTGACCGCCGATCAGATTCCCGATCCGCAGACACTACAAGTGCAAACGTTCGTCAATGACGAAACGGCACCGCGACAAGACATGAACACCGCGCAAATGATTCACTCCTGCGCGAAGATTTTGAGCTACACTTCGCAGTTCATCACACTCGAGCCGGGAGACGTCATCTTTACCGGAACGCCGAGCGGCGTCATCCTCGGCTACCCGAAGGAAAAGCAAGTCTGGCTCAAGCCCGGGGATCGAATCCGAACGGTCATCTCGAAACTCGGCGAGTTGCGCTTCACGCTCGTTTGAGGCTGCCTAGGCTTCAGCCCGCCCGAGCTCGTCTCCGTTCTTGGCTCCGTGACGGCGAAGGTATTGGGCGATCTCGGGGTGCGGCGCGTAATTCGCCCAGTCGAGGGCGGTGCCTCGAAAATGACGATCTTTGATGTCGAGCCGTGCGCCGCGCTCTACCAAGGACCGAACGACGGTTTCGTGACCGGCGAAGGCTGCTTGATGCAGAGGCGTCGAGTGCGAATGGCAGCCTTCGGGATTGTACCGATCCGCATCTTCGCCTGCATCGAGCAGCAAGCCGACAGCTTCGGCCTGACCGTGTTGTGCAGCCAAAGCCAAGGCGACGTGCCGATCCGATCCGTCCGCCAGGGGCAGCAGGTGACGCGCCTCCTCAATCCGTCCCGTTGCGGCGGCGAGCGGCAACGTCAATCGAGCTCCGCGGCGAATCAGCACGTTCGCGGCTTCGAACTCACCATGCGCCAAGGCCGGCAGCACGGCGGCGTTGGGGTCAGCGCCGTAATCGCACAGCAGCTCGATCAGCCCAGCTTGTACGCCGCATTCGCGCGCAACACGGCCCGAAGAGACGAGGCCTAGGGTCGAATCGATGCCGGCCCGATCGCCACGCGCGCCGGCCTCGAGGATGACTTTCGCGACCTCGATGACGTTCGCGGATAGACTGCCGCAGCGAACAGGATTCTCCGCAATGAACTCGAGGAGCGCCGGGTTTCGGAAGTAACCCTCGTCGTGAAAGGTAATGCGCCGGCTTGCGAGCGTCGGATGGCGCACCAAGTGCACCCGCAACGCGTCGGCTTCGCCCGCATCGAGAAGCTCCACGGCCTGGCGGAAATCCGCGTCGCGAATACGCTCGTTCGCAAAGCCGTTCATCTCTTCACGATTCTAGCGAGCGAGGGCCGTTTCCGCCGGACACAGAAGCGCAGCCGGCGTGAGATGTCCACATAGCCGCCTTCTATGTCGAGCTAGGGAGAAGCGCATGAGACGCTGGCTGCTCGCGCTGTTTTTCGTCGTCTGCGCAACGCCGACGGCGCCGGCTGCGGCCGACGAGGCGTTCCAAATCCGGTCGCCTGCATTCAACGATGGCGACGTCTTGCCCGCAACCTTTGCGTTCGACGGGATCGGCATCGACAAGACGCCTTGCGGCGGCAGAAATCAATCGCCGCCGCTGACGTGGACGAACGCGCCCGCCGCAACGCGGAGTTTTGCCCTGGTCATCTTCGACGTCGACGGCTTCAACGGAACCGGCGTCGTCCACTGGGTCGCCTACAACCTGCCGGCCAGCAAGACGTCCGTCGCTCTCGGCGAGGGCGTTCCCGGCGCGACCACGCTGACGAGCGGAAAGCAACAGTACGGTCTGCTCGGCTTTCGCGGCTTCTGTCCGCCCGCGGGCCAGTCGCTGCACCACTACGTGATGACCGTCTACGCGCTGGACTTGCCTGCGACGCTTGCGGCCGGCATGTCGCGCGCCGAACTGCTCGTCGCGATCGAGAACCATATCCTGCGCGCCTCGAGCATCGTGGGCCGCTTCGCGCGGTGAACGGACCGGGGGTGGCGGCTATCTTGGCCGCCCTCGGCTTCCCAGAGAGATATTATTCCGAGCCGAAAAAAGGTAGGATTCGGGACCCTGTGACAGAAGCCACGCCATTAGGCTCCATAAACTGAGGGGCCCCTTTGGTTGACCTTTAGCGGCGGACTCGTCCCCGCGAGAACACGATGGCGCAGTGCGCCACCGTGGGTTCACGACGCCCCCAGTGTCTCAGCGAACCTTCACACAATCCAGGGCGCACCAAGCGTCTTTGGTTCCAGAGAAAGAGACTTGCCAATGCGTTTTCCAACCATAGCCGGGTACGCTGCTGCTGCAGCGTTGCTCGTCGCCAGCCTGGGACCCGTCTCAGCCGCTGTCGTACGACACCCGGTCCAATTCGGGCCCGCGGTCAAGGACCGGGTTCCACAGTTTGTCAAGTGGCAGGCTGCCGGCGAGATGGCGGCCCCGATTTTGCCGAAGGGCATGCAGCTTCTAGTGAAGAGCCTGCGCCAGGGCCGGCCCAACCTGAAAATGCGACCCGACGCTAAAACCGGCCTCTACGTCTCATCAACCGGCTACAGCTATATCATCGATATGAACAAGAAGGGCACCAAAGCGACCGGAGCCCTCGACACGCTGACTTCCGGCTGCGAAGAGCCGATCGGCATCAAGGTCGACGGCTCGAGGAATCTCTGGGTCGCGTGCGAGTTCGACGAAAATACCGAAACGGGTACCATCGCCGAATACGTTGGCGGGGGCAGTTCCTCTTCAAACCCGGCCGTCACGTACTACGATCCGTCGCCGTATGCGTGCCCGCCTTCAAAATGCTTCTTCAATGAAGCGTTGGCGACCGACGTCGCCTTCTCGACCAACGGCAGACTCGTGTTTGCCGCGAACATCGAGGACATCGCTGAGAGCTCGTCCAGCTTCTTCTGCTGCAACGGGTCAGTCGTCTATTGGAAGGCTAGCAAGCCCACCCAGGCCCCGACCTCAATTACGGACCCGTATATGAACAACCCGATCTACCTCGATGTTGACAATTCCGGCAACGTCTATGTCTCAGGCGACGGGTGCATTAGCTCGTCCGACTGCGGCGTCGTGGTGGACGAATATACCCCAACGAGTTCAGGCGGCTACTCGGTCACGAACATCGTCGCGCCCGGCTACATCGGTTTCGCCGGCGGCGTGTACGTGAGCAACGGCGGCACCGTTCTCAACCTAACCGACCAGATCGCGCGCACGACAACGCAGTACGCGCTCCCCTGGACCGGGACCGGCGGAGTTCCTCCGACCCCGCTCAACATCATCGGACCGACCTTCACGAACCTGATCGGTGAAGGCGACCCGGTATCGGGCGGCTTCAACAAGAATGACACCGACCTAGCGGAAGGCGACGCGTATGGTTGGCTCGACACCTGCAAGGTGCCGGGTTCGGGCAGCTCGACGTGCTCCGCCCACGCGAACATCAACTTCTCCGAGCCGGAAGGCGCCGCTTACACGCCTTCGGACAAGTAGACCAACAGCGTAAGATTCTGGCGCGCTCATAGCGGGCGCATCAGAAAAACGGGGGCGGGCCGAGAGGTCCGCCCCTTTCTTATGCAATCCGGCCGAGCAGCTTGCGTCAGCGTGTCGGCGAGGGAACGGCGGTTGGAATTGCACTCCCAGCCGGCACCGCGGGCACTGGCGAGGTGAGCGGGGCTGCGGCGGGACTCGTAGTGGCCGGCCTCGCGGCATCCGGCGCGGCGCATAAGGTCATCAACGATGCGCTCGCCGCGGGATCGGCGGGCGTCGCGGCCGGATGGGCGTACACCAGAACGTACGCGACGCTCGACGACTGCGTGGAGGCCAACTGGATTTCCACCTCGCCCGAGCCGTTCGGCGGCTTCGTCCTGGCCGTCCAGAAAAAAGCAGGGTGCCCGCACAGCGAGCCGGCCTTGTGCGAAACGATCGTGACGTTGGGCACCTTGAGCGTCGTCGTAGCCGCTTCTTGCGCCAAGCTCTGTGCGTCAGACTGGGGATCGGTGGAGATTGCCGTTAAGGTCTGGGCCAGCGTCGGCCCAAGCCACAGGCCGATGATCTGCGCGTGGTAAGCTCGCCAGCCGCTGGGCGGCGTGATCCGGTCGATCGCTTTGCTGACGCACGAATTCGCCATGACCGCGACGATCGCGGGATCGGCAACGGTTGAGGCGGGCCGAACGTAGAGCGAGACGTACGTCGCACCCTCGAGCGTCTGCGCTTGCTCCGTGAGAATCTGCGAGGTCTTACCGCGGACGACGACGCGCGCCGCCGGTTCTCCGCACACGGACGGCGAGTTGGTTTGAAGCACCGTCCCCAGGGCCGCCGCCCCCATCTTTAGCATTTGGGTCAGTTGCCCGGCCGGCAAGCCCGACGAGACCTTGGTAATGCCGAAGAACGAGTGACCCTCAACCCACGCGATCGGCGTCGTGGGTATGATGGCCGCGGGCATCGCTTGCCACTTCGCCGGCGGCGTAAAGGGAAGTGCAGCGCCGGTATCCGCGGCGGCGCTTATCCGCATCGAGGCCAGGAGGGACAGCGCAGCGACGGTCAACCCAAAAGATCGCATGGTGGCTGCTACTTCGCATCAAGGCGCCCTATACATTTCAGCGCAATGCTTCAGGTTTTCTTCACCCTTCGCAATTACGCTTCGCTCGCGGCGCTCGCGCGCGTAGAAGCGCGAATGCCGGCGGAGGGACGGACATGCGACCGCTTCTTAGCAACCTGCTCGCAGCGGTAACGATCGTGCTCGTGGCGGGCCCGGTGCCGGCCAGCAGCACTTCCGGGCATCAGGCCGAGCACGCTCGCGCGCTGCGGCCGGCTGCCCCCCATATGGCCGCCCATCGGGCAGGCCTCGGCGCGCTCCTATCGACGAAAGACGGCGGCGATATCGACGGCTTCGACGTGGATCAGAGCGGAAGCGACGCCGTCCTTTCGAGCTCCGGATCGATCGAGATCTTCGACCAGAAGTCGGGCAAGGTCCTAACGACGTACACGCCGCCCTACGGTCGCAAGAACTCATACGGCATCGACGGCATCTTCTTCGGTGACGTCGCACTCGTCACGCGCTACCACGTTCCGAAGGGTACGATTTACGCCACCCGCACCTACGATACGATGAACCCGGTGACGGCAGGAACGTTCAGCGGAGCCTGGACGCCGCCGATCGAGGATCTCTCCATCCTGCAGAGCGCGGAGAATCAAACGACGAGCACGAGCGTGCTCTACGCGATCGAGCTAAAGAATCAAGACAAGCCCGATCTGCTGGTTTCGGACATCGCCGCAAACACGATCGAGCTCTTCCATCTGGATCCGAACGACTTCTCCTTGGGCGGCGGCCCACAACAGGCCCAGGACCTTGCCGCAAATAAAGCGGTGATCGCATATTCGCCAGACGGCGGGGCCGTCGGAGGCGAGGCTCCGATCAACGCGCTGATCGACGTGACGACCGGGAAGGTGACGCGCTTCACCGGCCTCAACGAGGGTCCCTACGGCGCCGGGGACGTCAATGGCATCGCGGTCGACCCGAACACGGGGATTGCCGCAACAACGACCGAGCTCAACGCGCAAGTCGAATTCTACGATCTAAAAAAGCAGGCCGGGACGGCCGTTCAACTGCCCTGCACGGGATCAGGCGACCAAGGCAACAGCGGCGCTGGAATTGCGGCCGATCCGGTGCACAAACTCTTTCTCGTTACCGAGGCAAGCTACGGTTGCAACGGCAACACGAGCGCAATCGTCGTCTACGACGAGCACGGGAATGAAATCGAGGCGATCAGCGGGTTCGACTTCTACACCGCAGAGCCGAGGCCAGCGATCAATCCGAGTGAGCGCAGGGGCTGGGTCTTCGGCCCTGGATTGAACCAGCTCCAGCAGTTCTTTTACTGACGCCGTTTCCGCGCTTCGCGCCGTCCTGCACGTGGGTCAGGCATTCTTCGTTTTCCACAGGCCTAGCGCCGCGCCGGTCGGGTCGAGGATGATGCTGAACCAGCCCATGTCCGGCACCTCGGTCACGTCTCTTATGACCTCCGCACCAAGCGACTTCGCCTTCTGCGTGGCTGCGGCAACGTCGTCGACGATCACGTAGGGAATCCAGACCGAGGGGGCGCCGGGCATCGGATGCTTGATCATGCCGCCGCCCGTTCCCTCACCGACGTCGATCGTCGTATAGGTACCCAGCGGCATCGGCATATCGGCCAATTTCCAGTCGAACAGGCTTCCGTAAAATGACTTCGCCTTTTCCGGATCGCTCGTGTTCAGTTCGATATGTACGAACGGGTTCGCCATGATCTTTGCTCCTCGGCCCGGCGGGGGGATGTTTACCGGATGGGCGGCCGGCGGACTCGACTTCGACTTGCGGACTAACGTCATCCCCCTGATTTGCCGGTAGTCAAGGATCGTTTTGTTTGACAAACCAAACTATTTGTGCCAGAATCGCGGCACGTGAGCCGCTCAGCAGTCGCCGCGGTGCTCGAACACTATCCGCGCATTTACTTTGCATGCCACACGCGCCACGTCCGCGATCCGGCGACCGGCGACAACCTCAGTTCCCATCAGGTGAGTATCTTGGATCACTTGAGCGTGACCGACCCGACGAGCCTGGCCGAGCTAGCGGCCCACATGGGCGTAACGCCCTCGACTATGTCGCTCGCCATCGACCGGCTGGAGACCCAAGGGTACGTGCGCCGTTCGCGCGATCGGGCCGACCGGCGCCGGCTCAGGCTCCTGCTCACCGGCAAGGGGCAGCGAATCCGCGAAGCGCATTCCGTGCTCGATCCGCAGAAGGTTCGCACGCTGCTCTCGCGTCTGACCGAAGCTGAGCGGGCGGACGCTTTGCGCGGGCTCGAACTTCTCGCGCGGGCGGCCACCCTGGAACTCGATCGCAGGGCACGGGCCGAGGTTCCGGCATGAAGCGCCTCCTGCGCTGGATTGGGATCGCGGCCGGCGTGTTTCTGGTGGCCCTGGCCTCGATCGGCGCGCTGGGCGCAAGCCAGCCGGTGTCGCACGAAGTATCCAAGAGCGAGACGTTCCCGCTTTCGGCGACGCGGCTATGGGAGTTGTCGCTCGCGCTGTTCCACCGCACGAACGATGGCGCGTACGCGATCGTGGAAGAGAACCCGCCACACCGTTTCGTCACGGCGATCGTCGATCGGAGCCTGCCATACGGCGGAACGTGGACCTATGAGTTCGCCCCCTCAGCCGCGGGCACGCGCCTGACCATCACCGAGCGAGGCGACGTCTACAATCCCTTCTTCCGTTTCGTCGCGCGCTTCGTCATGGGAAGCGAACGCTCGATCCACGACTATTTCGCCGCCCTGCACGATGCGATGCACCACGATGGGAGCGCCGAATCTTAGCATGGGCAAGGAGGCGACCTGCGTCGTGCACCTGGACGGAAAGTCTTACCGCTGCAAAGCTCACCTGGACTCGGAAACATTGCGGCTCACCGGAGGCTTGCGCCTTAACTTCCCGCTGCGCGACCTATCGCAAGCGCGAGCGCGCAGTGGCACGTTGCAACTGCAAACGCAGATCGGTCCGTTCGAGCTCGAAGTCGGAGCAGGCGCTGCAGAATCGTGGGCGGCTGCAATTCGCCATCCGAAGTCCCTCATCGAAAAGCTGGGCGTGCGGCCGGCCGACCGGGTTTGCGTCATCGACATCGATGACGATCGCTTCTTGGTCGAGCTGACGGCGCTGTTGGGACGTGCACCATCAAACGCCCGTGCAGACCTCTGCGACGCCGTCTTTCTCGGCCTGCGCAACGAGCCCGCACTGGCGGACATCGAACGCCACAAGTCGTGGCTGGCACCGGCCGGCGCGCTCTGGCTCGTCTATCCGAAAGGAAAAGGATCGCCGGTACGCGAGGCGGCGGTGCGCGGCGCGATCGTCGCGGCCGGCCTCGTCGACGTCAAGGTGGCCGCGTTCTCAACGACACACACCGCCGTAAAGGCGGTGATCCCCCTTTCAGCTCGCAAGCGCCCGTAGCGTTGTTTGAAGGCGTGGCCGCCGTGGGCGCGCGACCTTACGTCTTGATTGCTTCGAGTTGGATGTTGATCGTGACGTCGTCGCCGACGACTAGCGGCGGGTAGGACAAACCGAGATTCCAATCCCGGCGGTCGACCGTCGCGGTCGCGCTGTATCCCACATGCGTTCGGCCCTTCGAATCCTTGATCTCGCCGTCGATCTTCGCGGCAAGCGAAACCGGCTTGGAGACGCCATGAAAAGCGAGATCGCCCTCGATGGTGAAGGCCCCGCCGGCATCCGGAGTCGAGATGTGCGTGCTCTTGAACGTCATCGTGGGAAACTTCGCGATTTCGAACCAATGATCGGATTTGAGGTCGGCGTCGCGGTCCGGCTCCCGCGTGTCGATCGTGCTGAGGTCGAAGGTGGCCTCAACCGAGGCCGGCGCGTCGCCTTGGGCAAGGACGATCGTCACGCTGGTCGGCAGAATCGACCCCGAAACGGTCGTAAGCGCAAGGTGCTTGACGCTGAACGAGGCGCTCGTATGCGGCGGATCCACCGAGAGCGTGGCCGCCGCGGCCGGCGCGGACGAGGCGAACGCCGCGGCCAGAAGCGGCACGATGAAGCGCGAGAGTTGCCTGGAAACCTTCATGCCCTTTGGTAGTACTCAGGCGAGAATTGCCCTCCAAAATCGCAAAATCGGCACGACGGCGGCCCGCTTCGATGCGAGGCGCTTGCCGTACCAAGGAGAAAGGGTGGGCGATAACTTGCTCGTCGCGGAGGATCCCCTTGAAAACCGCCAATCATCTGAAGAGATTTTTCCTTATCGGCGCGCTGGCGGTGGCCATCGTGGCCGGTTCGTTCAGCTCGTCGTCGGCTTTTCTCGACAAAACCCGCTTCGTCGCCCATCTAGGCATTGCGTATTTTTGCTTTCATCATTGGGTCTGGAGGCCGTATCAAGCCGGGGCATTCGCACCAGGCGCTCCGCATCGCTTAAGCACGACGGTCAAAGGCGGCGTGGCGCTGCTGTTCGCCGTGCATGAAGTCCAAGTCGCGAAGAAGATCGCGGACCAAAGTCCCGACCCACTGCTTCGAAAGCTCGACGGCGGCTTGGCGAGCTTGACCGATTCGTTCGGAACGATCGGCCAAAAGCTCAAGAGCGGACACTTCGATCCCAACGACATCAACGTGCTCAACGGTGCCGCGAACGCAGTCAGCTCACAAGCGGCCGCCAACGGTACGACGATCAAAGACGTACCGGTGGCAGTCCCGGGCGCATAAAAGTCCTCCGGACGCGCCGCGAGTGCTCCTTACGGCCAAAGGCATTCGCGGCGCGTAGTCCGTAAGTCGAAGCGTGCCGATACAGACGGCGGGATCGCTCCAATTGCGGCTCGGGTGCCGCTTTCGCTTTGAAACAGCTCAGCCCGTACCGGCAGTTTTTCTCGTACGCCCGGTCGGCCACGGCATGCACCTTCTGCGCGACGAGGTCTGGAAATCGGACCCGCACGTCGCCTGGCACGATTACACCGACGTTTTCGGCAACGTGTGCCGGCGTTTGACCCTGCCGGCGGGTCATTTTGCGCTCGACTACGACGCGCGCGTCGCAACCAGCGGCGAGCCGGATCCGTCGGACCCGAACGCCGCCCGCTGCGATGCAGCCGACCTGCCCGACGACGCCCTCATGTACACGTTGCCGAGCCGCTATTGCCTTTCCGACGTGCTGGCCGGACGAGCGCACGAGCTGTTCGGCAGCGGCGCGCGCTCCGGTTGGGAGTCCGTGCAAGATATCTGCGACTGGGTCCACGGCCACGTGTGCTTCACCTATGGCTCCAGCACGCCGACGACGACCGCGCTCGACGTCTTTGAGAGCGGTACCGGCGTTTGCCGGGACTACGCCCACTTGGCGATCACGTTCTGCCGTGCGCTAAGCATACCGGCCCGTTACGTCTTCGGGTATCTTCCCGACATCGACGTCGCGCCGCCGTACCCGCCGATGGACTTCTGCGCCTGGTTCGAGGCCTATCTCGGCGGCCGCTGGTGGATCTTCGATCCGCGCAACAACGAGCGTCGCAAGGGGCGGGTCACGATCGCGAGAGGCCGGGATGCCCTCGACGTCGCGATGGTGACGACCTTCGGACTCGCAACGCTGCACGACATGACCGTAATTGCCGATCGTATTGAGCTGGATGACGCAACAAACTGAACCGCTCGTCGACTTTCCGCCGCCGCTCGAAGAAGCCGGCCTCGACTGGGAAGCGGCGGTCGAAGTCTACTACATGATCCGCCAAAAGCTGCGATACTCGTACCCAGGCCCCATCGGCGATCTGCGCCACCGCCTCGTCATCGTACCGCGAGCCCGTCATGGCGATCAGCAACGCGTCGCGCATTCGCTCGCCATTTCGCCCAGCCTTCCGGCACGAGTGGTTCGAGATCGCTTCGGCAACTCGGTCGTCACCGTGCGCGCGCCGCACATCGTCGACGCGCTTACCTTCGAACTCCGTTCGGTCGTTCGGCGCAGCGCCCGAGCCACGGCGCATCGGATCGGCGAGGGGGCACTGCGCGATCCCGCTCTGCTCGACCCGACGCTGTTAACGAGGCCCGACGAGGCCTTGTGCGCGCTCGCCGACAGCCTGCGGCGGCAGCATCCCGATCCCATCGACTTGGCCGAAGCGATCAACCTGAGCGTGCACGCCGAGATGCGCTACGTCGCCGAGGCGACGACGGTTAAGACCTCGGCCGCGCAAGCCTTTGCGTCGCGATCCGGCGTCTGCCAAGACTTCGCCCACGTGGCGCTTGCGCTAGCACGACGCTGCGGCATCGCGGCGCGCTACGTTTCCGGGCACCTGATCGGCGCGGGCGGCACGCATGCATGGATCGAACTCCTCGTGCCGGAAAACGGCACAGCACGGGTGCTCGCACTCGATCCAACCCACGGGCGCCGCATCACGATGAAGTATGTGGTCGTAGCGGTCGGCCGCGACTACGGCGACGTGGCGCCGACCTCCGGCGTGTTCTCCGCTCCGTACGCCGGCGAGCTCGCAACGCAGCGATTGGTCGCCGCCACCGCGGTACGGTACGCCGCTTAGACCGGCCGCACCAGTCTAACCCGGCTGCTCCGTCGGACGAATCAGCATCTCGTTGACAGCGACGTGACGCGGCCGGGTGACCATGTAGGCCACCGCATCGGCGATATCTTGGGCCTGCAGCCGCTCCTCCATCGCGAAGCGCGTCCGAATCATTTCTTGAACCTGCGGGCTGTTGTGGCTCTGCAACTCGGTTTCGACGAAGCCGGGCTCGACGAGCCCGACGCGCACGTGGCGGGTCGTGACCTCTTGCCGTAACGATTCGCTGAATGCGCCAACGGCGAACTTCGTCGCGTTGTAGACGCCGGATCCGGCCCGCGCGACACGGCCGGCGACCGAACTGATGTTGACGACATCGGCAACGCGGCGGGTCGCATTTTCGGCGGCCCGCAGCAAGTGCGGCAGCGCTGCGTGCGAGCAGCGCAGGAGCGCCGCGAGGTTCAAATCGATCATGCGTTGCCATTCGCTCGGATCCGCGCCCTCGATCGGTCCGAGCAGCATGACGCCCGCGTTGTTGACAAGAATGTCGAGACGCTCGAAGCGCGCGATCGTACGCCCGACGACGTCGTCGGCCTGCGCTGCGTCGGTGATGTCGGCCTCGATCGCAAGCGCTTCTCTGCCGCCTTGGTGCACCCGCTCGACGAGCGCATCGAGGCGGTCCGCGCGACGTGCGCACACGGCGACCTTTGCGCCTTCGGCAGCCAGCCGCAACGCGGTCGCTTCGCCGATCCCGGAGCTAGCCCCGGTAACGAGCGCAACGGTTCCCTCAAGCGTGTATGCCATGCCGGCCAGGACCCGTTGCGCCCGCCGCGCGTTGCGTTCCACCCGCGCTTCAATCTCTCTCCAAGGGGAGCGGCAACTCGCGCCGGTCTTTTTCGGTTTAGCGGAGGCAGCTACCGCTCCCGAAAGGCCCGTCGTTGCTCCTGCCGCAACCCCGCCCGCGCACACGACTCCACTATGCTTGGGCGATCGCCGGCTTGACGTTCCTCGTGCTCATTTTCGCCGCGGGCGTCCGCTCGGCGCCGGGCGTGCTGATGCTGCCGCTCGAGGCGGACATGGGTTGGACTGCAGCAACCATCTCGCTCGCGGTTGCGATCAACATCGCGCTCTTCGGTGTGCTGGGGCCGTTTGCGGCCGCGCTGATGCAAACGATCGGCGTGCGGCGCACGATGCTGATCGGGCTTGGCATCATCACGGTCGCGACCGTGGCGGCTTCGCGGATCGCTTCGCCGCTGGAGCTGATGCTCACGTGGGGCGTTGGCGTCGGGCTCGGTGTCGGCTTGATGGGCATGGTCGTAGCGGCGACGGTGGCGACCCGATGGTTCGTCGAAAAGCGCGGAACCGTCGTCGGCCTCCTGACGGCCGCCAACGCTACGGGCCAGCTCGTCTTTCTGCCGGCTCTGGCAGTCATCGCGGTGCACGCCGGATGGCGTTCGGTCGGATACGTGCTAGCCGGTGCGGCGATCGTGGTCGCCGTTCCCATCGCACTCTTCATGCGCGACCGGCCCGAAGATATCGGTCTCCTTCCGTATGGAGCGGCGCCGGGAAGCGCGAGCGAGGAAGCGCCGCTGCTGCGCGGCGGAAATCCGGTGTCGACCGCGTTCGGGGCTCTAGCACGGGCTGCTCGGCAGCGCGATTTTTGGCTTCTCTTCGGAACCTTCTTCATCTGCGGCGCGAGCACCAACGGCTTTATCGGAACGCACTTCATCCCGGCCTGCGGGGACCACGGCATCCCCGAAGTCCGCGCGGCCGGCTACCTCGCGGCGATGGGCCTCTTCGACTTGATCGGGACGACCCTCTCGGGATGGTTATCGGATCGCTGGAACAGCCGCTACCTGCTCTTCGCCTATTACGGGTTGCGCGGGCTCTCGCTGCTCTTCGTTCCGTTCGCCTTCAACCTCAATGGGCTGTTCGGCATGCCGCTGTTCGCGCTGTTCTACGGCCTGGACTGGGTCGCTACCGTGCCGCCGACCGTGAAACTGACGATCCAAGCCTTCGGCAAAGAAGAGGGACCCATCGTCTATGGGTGGATCGCGGCCGGGCATCAGCTCGGTGCCGCCTCGATTGCGCTTGCGGCCGGCGTCGTTCGGACGGTGACGCTCAGCTACAACGACGCATTCGTCGCGTCGGCGCTCCTCTGCTTAGTGGCCGCCTTTGCCGTCTTGGGGATCAGCGCAAAACGAAGCCCCCGGATGGCCGACGCCAGAGTCAAGCCGAGCTTCGGCAGGGTGTGATCTGCCGCACAGCCGCGCCGGGTCGAGGTGAGGGGCATCACTACCCGGTCTTCGTCGCGAAGCCGTGCCGCGTCGCTTCGGGATAGATGCCGATAACATCGATGTGTCGCTAGCGCGCCAAGAAAGTTCAAAGGGGGCGGTTCACCTAGACGGTGAGGCTGGTCGCCTCGCCGCGCTCGAACGCTATGCGATCGTCGACACCCCGCCCGAGTCCGAATTCGACCGGATCATCGAGGTGGCCGCACGCGCATTACGCGTGCCGTGGGCAGCAATTACCTTCGTCGACGCGTCTCGCGTTTGGCGAAAGGCGAGTTTCCCGCTGGAGCAGGTTCGGCAAGGTGCGCGAGAGCTGTCGTTCTGCGGCCACGTCATCGCGGGTCCCGACGACGTTACGATTGTGCCTGACGCCCAGGCCGACCCGCGTTTTTGCCGTTTTCCAAGCGTCGTGGCCGGCGTGCGCTTCTATGCCGGGGCACCGCTCGTGACCCCGGACGGCCATCGCATCGGAACCGTCTGCGTGCTCGACTCCGTTCCTCGGTCGCTCGACCCCGAGCAGATCGAGTGCATGCGCGCCTTGGCCGCAATGACGATGGACCAGCTCGAAGTGCGGCTCAAGCTCGCGCGGGCGAACGGCTTGAGCACGCAACTCGCGACCGTCATCAAGTCATCGCCGATGGCCGTCGTTACCTGCGATCTCGACCTGCGGGTAACGAGCTGGAGCCCAGTTGCCGAACGCATCTCGGGCTGGTCGGAGGCAGAACTGGTGGGAAAGTTCACGCCCACTTTCCCGAACGGGCACGACCACCAATTTGACGATCTCCTAGCCGCTATCAAGCGGGGCGAAACGGTCCTTTCCAGTCGAGCGAAGATCAAATGCAAGGACGGGACGTCAGTCGACGTTTGCTGGTCTTCCGCGCCGCTGTACGCGCCCGACGGGAGCGTTTCGGGCTTCGTTTCGGTGGGCGAAGATCTCAACGCGATCGAGCGGGCGGAGCGTCACGTGCGCGTCCTCGAGTCGGTCGTCATCAGTTCCAACGACGCGGTCATCGTGACCACGTCGGAGCCCGACGACGAGCCCGAGATCGTCTATGTCAACGAGGCATTCACGCGGCTCTACGGATATGCGGCGAGCGAAACCGTCGGCATGACGGCCGCGTTGCTGCGCGGCAGCGACCCCGATCCGCTCGTGCGCGCGCGCATCCGCGAGGCGCGCCGCCGCCGCGCGCCGCTCGTCATCGAAACCCTCGAGCAGCGTAAGAACGGCGAGACCTTCTGGTGCGAGCTCAACTTGTCGCCGGTTATTGGTCCCGACGGACGAGCCGAGCACTGGGTCATCTTTGCGCGCGACATCACGGCCCGGCGCCGCGCAGAGCGGTTGCAGCTCGACCGCGGGCACATTCTTGAGATGATTGCGGCCGATGCCCCGCTCGAACAGATTCTCCAGGAACTGGTAGCAACCGCCGAGCGCGCGCGCCCCGGGGCGCACGCGGCCATCGAGGTGCATGGCGCCGCCATCGCGGACGGCGGTTCGCTCATCGTCGGTAACCCGCCGGAAAACGACGCTGCCAGTCCCGAAGTGCTATGGGAGTCGCTTATCGGCGCCACCGATATCGGGGTTAGAGGCACCTTCTCCTTTCGCGCCGCGGGCGACGCGCCGCCGACCAATGCCGACCTGCGGCTTTGCGGGGAGTTCGCGCATTTGGCGGGCATCGCCATCGAGCGGCAGCATGACCGGGAGCGGCTCGAATTCTTGGCTCTGCACGACGGCCTAACGAACCTGCCCAATCGCGTGCTGTTCGAGCAGCGGGTGCGTGAGGCAATCAAAGAAGCGGCCGCGAGCCACACCAAACTTGCGGTCGGCATCATCGATCTCGACCGCTTCAAACAGATCAACGACAGCCTCGGTCATGCGACCGGCGATCAGCTCTTACGCGAGGTCGCATCGCGCCTTAAATCGGGAACCCGGCCGTCCGACATGGTTGCACGCATGGGCGGTGACGAGTTTGTCTTCCTTCTGACGAATCTCGGCGGTAAAGAGGAAGCGAAGGCGGTGGCCGATCGTTTCATGTCGTCCCTGGGATCGAGCTTCGACTGCGGCGGACAGGAGGTCTACATGCGCGCGAGCATGGGCGTCTGCTTCTATCCCGACGATGCGGTCGAGCCCGACCAACTGTTTGCGCTATCCGATGCCGCGATGTATCGAGGAAAAACGCAGGGCCGCGACATTGCTTTCCACGAGCGCTCGGCGATCGGCGACGGTATCGGGCGGATCTCGTTCGAGACCCATCTCATACGTGCGCTCGAGAACCGCGAACTCGAAGTCATGTATCAGCCGATCGTCGATCTGCGAACGCGCAGTTATGCCGGGGCCGAGGCACTTTTGCGTTGGAATCACCCGGACCTGGGCCGCCTCTTGCCTGAGGCGTTCCTGGGCATCGCTGAAGACATCGGTTTGATCGTCCCATTCGGCGCATGGGTCATCGAGGAGGCGTGCCGTTTCGCCAAGCGCTGGCAGGACGAGGGATCCGAGAGATTCGTTTCGGTCAACGTATCTGCCAGGCAATTCGACGACCCGGATTTCGCCGGCGTCGTCACGAGCACCCTGGCTCGCACGCAACTCGATCCGAACCGGCTCCATCTCGAGTTGACCGAGAGCCTGGTCATGCGGTCGCCGGAGGCCGCCGCACTGACGCTGGCAGAATTGAAGAGAACCGGGGTAAAGATCGTCATCGACGATTTCGGAAACGGGTACTCGAGCTTTAACTATCTCAAGCGCTTTCCGCTCGACATGATCAAGATCGATCACCTTTTCGTGCGCGACATCGGGCGCGGTCCCCAATCGCGCAACGACGAGGCGATCGTACGTGCCATCGTGACGGTCGCGCGCGCGCTCGATCTGACGATCGTTACCGAAGGCATCGAGCGCGAGGATCAGGTTACGTTTCTGCGAGCAGCCGGCATCGAACTCGCCCAAGGCTTCCTCTTCTCCAAGCCGCTCGTCGCCCAGGAGGCGCTAGTCTGGCAAAGCGACCGACGCATTAGCGGGCATCCGTAAGCGCCACGAGCCGGAAGCGCGCTCGCGCAACGGCCCGTTCAGTACGCCGCCTCTAGGCTCGAGCCGATGAAGCTCCCAAGTCCGGTCGTCTGATCGTAGCCCTTCGCCGCGCAGTATCCCTGAACGTTGCGGTAGGTATTGCAGCCTTTGGTGATGTCGTGGAACAACGAGCCGTACGACGTCGTGCCGCCAAGCTGATAGAGCGTCACGAGGGGACTCGGGATCGTGCCGCCCTGCGCTTGCGCAATCAGAGAAAAGAAGCCCGCCCACATCGGCGACGCAAAGCTCGTGCCGCCCCAACCAGATTGCCAGTCCCCGCGGTAGTAGATCAAGTAGCCGCCGTTGACGTCGTAGTCGTCTGCCATCAGCGCAACGTCGGGCACGTCGCGCGCACCGTCTTTCGGGGTCAGCGCCGTTTGGAAGTTTGGCTTAGAAAATTCGATGCTGGCGCCTCCTCCGCTTGCGCCGCCCTTGTCCCAGGTGACTTCTTTCTTCCAACCGGTATAGTTGCCGCCGCTGGTCGACTGGGGCGTAACCTCGGTGCCGCCGACGCTGACGACATACGGTGAGGAACCCGGGAAATCGACCGATTTCTTCCCGTCCGCGCAGTCGTCTGCGCCGTCGTCGCCCGCTGCGGCCAGCCACCACTGACCCTCGGTGTATGCCTGTTGGAACAGGCTTTCGTCGAGGTTGAGGTCGTTCCCGACGTCTTGCTCGCAGTCGCCCCAACTGGTCGTGACGATGTGCACCGTACTCATGTCATTGACGATATAGCTGTACATCGAGTCGAAGTCTTTGTTGGAGGCATTGGCGGGCGAGACCTGATCGATCGTCGCACCCGGCGCCACACCGGAAATCCACTCGACGTCGATCGTGGTCTCACCGTTATTATCGAGCGGCGGCTTCTTCGAACCGACGGCGGTCGAGATCAAGGTCGCGCTCGAGCCGAACTCGCCCGTAAACGTCGTGAAGTCGGAGGCGCGCGCGAAGCCTACGGTGGCATCGATCACCGTAATTCCTGCCCCGGTTGCAGACGCATAGATCGGTGTAAGGCTATAGGTCGACTGGATGTCGGGCGGCGCCCAACCCCGCTGGCCGCCGATCTGCGCGGCTGGATTGAAGCGATGGTGCGGATGGAATCGATGGTACGACTCGAGCCCGCCGATGGCGGCGCCCGCGAAGTCGGGCGGCAACGCCGGCTCGTAGCGGGCCGCGTAGAAAGTGCGGGTGCCGTCGCTACGAATATCGAGCGGCGCGTTGAAGAAAGCGCTTACAACCGAGGCCGGGGCGTGGACTTCGACGTCGCGACGGTTGGCCGCAAGCCGGTCGATCGCGAAGCCGTGCGCGCGCAACGATGCAAGCGCCCGGGCTAGCGCCGCAGGCTCTGCTCCGAAATAGGAGCCGTACTCGGCCGGCGTCAGGTACCGGTGATACAACGGCGATCCCGGCGTGTTCTGCGCGTCGATGAGCGAGGCAATTTCCGCTTGATGGCGGCCGGGTAGTGCGATGTAAAGCGCGACCGACGCGTTGCCCGGCATCGGACCGGCGTATCGCCCTACGTCCGCGGCCGGCCCAGGGACGCGCGGCGCCCATAGCGTCGAAATCGCGCCGGCATGCGGCGAGGCGGAGGCCGGCGAGAAATCCGCCGCAAGAGACGCCGCCACCAAAGGTATGATCAAACCATGTCGAGCGTTCATCGTCCCGGTCCTCCTGCATCGTAACCTTCTGCTGAGGGCGTTGCGCGTTCCTCGCATGGCGCGGGCACGTCGCTTCTGCCCGGCCGAGTGCTCACGCCGACCGGCCGCAACATCCACCACGCCGAGAAGCGCGCGAACGCATCGCGCTGCGGTCCGTTGCGGCATCGTAGACTTGCTCGCCGCCGAGATACGTCGCCAGAATCTTCGTTTCCATGACGTCTTCGGGCACAATCGCGAGCCAGTCGCGGTCCATCACCACGAAATCGGCGTGCTTACCGGCGGCGATCGAGCCGATGACGTTTTCGCGGAACGTGCCGTGAGCGCCCCAAATCGTCATCGATTTTAGCGCTTCGTCGCGCGTCATGCGCTGTTCCGGATACCAGCCGGCGGCGGGCAGGTTGTGCTCGTCTTGGCGAGCGATCGAGGCATGGAACGTGCGCAGCGAGTTGACCGGTTCGACCGGCGCATCGGTGCCGTTCGGGATGATGACTCCGGTATCGAGCAGCGAGCGCCACGCATAGGCGCCGCGGACGCGTTCCGGGCCGAGGCGCTGCCGAGCCCACGCCATGTCGCTGATCTGGTGCGTCGCCTGCATCGACGGGATGATGCCGAGTTTAGCGAAGCGGGGAATGTCCTGCGGACTCAGCACTTGCGCGTGCTCCACGCGGAAGCGGTGATCGTGGGTCGGGCGAGCGGCGAGGGCTGCCTCGTAAGCGTCGAGCACGACGCGGTTGCCGCGGTCGCCGATCGCATGCGTGCACGCTTGGAAACCTGACGCCAGCGCGCGCATGCATACGTCGCGCACATGCTCTTGGGGAGCGAGCAGAAGGCCGCGATTTCCAGCGTCGTCGTCGTACGGCGCAAGCAGGGCCGCGCCCCGCGAACCAAGCGCCCCGTCCACGTACATCTTCACGGCGCGGACCCACAGCCGGTCGTCGTAGGCACCCGCGCGCGGACCTTGCGCGAACCATCGTCCGAGCAGCTCGGGGTCGTCGCCGAGCATCGCGTAGACTCGCAAGTCGAGTTCGCCGCTTTCGCCCATCTTTTCTAAGACGGCAAGATGTGAGGCGCTCGTGCGCGCCTCGCCGATGGCCGTGATGCCGCAGCGGTGACATTCGCGGATCGCGGCCAGAGCGGCGCGGTGCAGTTGCTCGGGCGTCGCCGCGGGGATTGCGCGCTCGATCAGCAGCATCGCATTGTCGATGAAAACGCCGGTTGGCTGCCCGGCGGCGTCGTGCACGATGCGACCCCCCGGCGGCTCCTTCGTCGCGGCGTCGATTCCGGCGAGCTGCATCGCCTTCGCGTTGGCAAGCAGCGCGTGACCATCGACCCGCGTTAGCACGACCGGGCGCGACGGAAGCACCGCACTCAGCGAATCGTGCGTCGGGAAAGCGCCTCCGGGCCAGAGATTCTGATCCCACCCATCTCCAAGCAGCCACGCATCCGGCGACGTCGCGGCATACGCGAGCGTGCGCCGTACGACTTCTTCGAGCGTTGCCGCGTGCGTTAGGTCGACGTGCTGCAGATCCAAGCCGACGCCCATCAGGTGGAGGTGCGAATCGATGAGCCCGGGCAGGACCGTGCGACCCGACAAATCGAGCACGCGCGTCCGGGAACCGGCGTGGCGAAGTGCAGCCTCGAGCGAACCGACCTCGATGAAGCGCCCCTCCCGAACCGCGAACGCCTCAGGGCTGGGACGGCGCGGATCGACCGAATGAATCGTTGCACCGCGCACGATGAGGTCGGCAGCGTCGTCGGAGGCGCGGGCCCCGCCTGCGGTCGTCGCGGTTGCGGCAGACTGCGCGGCAAGGGAAAACAAGAAACCCTTTCGGCGCATCGGTCTAGCTCGCTTGAACGCGCACTTCGTGCACGGCGTTGTTTCCATAGCCAAGACGGTTCCATGGTGGAGTCTCGGGCTGGGTGGCGCCGGTTTGGTCGGTCGCACGTGCGCGAAGGCTCGCTTCCCCGCTACCGTCGACGCGCACGATGGCTTCCCACGAAGTCAAGGCGCCGGGTGCGGCTTGGCCGTTGCAGCGTGCCTTCTGCCACGGGCCGCCAGAGACGCTCACCTCAACGCTCACGATCGGGGCGGCGCCGGACCACGCAACGCCCCGAACGACGAGCTCGCCGCGCGCGACCTGGACTCGCGGGGCCGGTTCGAGGATCAGGCTGCGCACGCGCTGCAGCCGGGCCGGCTCTCGAACCACGCGCCCGTCGCGTTCGGCTTCGAAAAAATACGTGTCGCTTTGGTAGTGTCCCGTAAACGGCCGGCTGACGGCCTCGATCTCGGTAAGCCATTTCACCGACGCCATCGCATACCAGCCCGGTACGACGACGCGCAACGGATAGCCGTGGACCGGCGGCAAAGGCTCGCCGTTCATGGCATACGCAAGCAATGCCCCGCAGCTGCGCGCCGTCTCTACACTCAAGCTGCGCTCGAAATAGATGGTGTCTCCACCTTCATGGAGCTGCCCGCGGTCGGCGCCGCGAAAGACGAGCTCGCAAGCCTGCGCTTTGATTCCGGCCCGGTCGAGAACCTCGACGAGTGGAACGCCGGTCCATTGGGCGGCGCTTACCGCGCCGAAACGCCAAGGCTCGCCCGCGACTTGCGGTTCGAGGCTGGCGCGGCCGTTTCCGGCGCACTCCAAGGTCGCAACACGCTCGTGCGCCGGAATGTTCTGCAGGTCGTTCAGCGTCAGCTCCAGGCGGTTCTGGACGAGGCCGCCGACGTGCAACCGCCAACTCGACGCATCGAGGTTCGGAATACCGAAATGGTTGCGCACGTAGAAGCGCGCGTTCGGCGTCAGCTCGTCGCGCAGCGCCTCAAGCGGCGTCTCCCCATTAAGCGGATCGATGCGGTGAACCACGATCCCGGCGTCGAGCGCTGCTCGATACGCTTCCTGCGGGTCAACGTTGGCAAAGGAATCATCGAGGCGCTCGATCACAACGGTCTTCTTTCGGACGCGGTCGCCATGGCCCTCGAAGCGGTCGAGTCCCTCGGCCGCAATGCGGCTACGTTGCGGCAATCCCGCTTTGAGAATGTTGCCGGACATGCAGATCACATGGAAGCCGGCGCACGTCGAGCCGGGCGAGAACCGCAGTCAGCTGCCGGACAGCGTCTTCGCCTTTCCGCTACAGCGTAAGGAACCGCTAACCGACGCAGCCCACGTGCGAAGCGCCATCGCCCGCTTTGCCGCCGTGCAGCACGTCGACGACCACGAGCGCAGCCAGGCGTTTGCGAATATTAAGGCCGCCGCCGGATACTACGGGGTCGCGCTGCAAGCGACGAGCTGGCACGATCTGGTCGCCTGAGAGGGAAACACGGGCGGACCCGGTATCTTCCGCTCCCGCGGGTGCGTCGTGCCAACGCCGTCCCCGGCAGTCGCAATGCGTCCGGCGAGGATCCATCAATGTCAGAGAGCGATCAGCCCAGTCCGGCCGATAACGCCGGCAGCTTAGCAGCGGATTCAACCGTCGATACTCAGGCGGATGATGCGATTAACCGCGTCATCGACGACGTCGCCGGCCGCATCCCCGGCGGCCAGTCCATCGACCAAACGCTCAAGACCCGTGTGGATCTCGCTGCGAACAACGCGATCAACGAGGAGCTCGGCAAGGTCGAGGGCATGTTCGGTCACCGAAGCGAGGAGCAGCCTCCCAGCTAGCGAAGCGCAAGCTCGCAACGATCCGGCACGATGGCAAGATTCGGATGGTTTTCATCCGTCTCTTCGCCTTATCATGTGGCAATGAGCAGCGCCACGCCGACCACAACCCTACAGTTCCTTGCGATTCCGCAGAGCCTTGCCGACGAAGCGCGGCGCACCCTTACCGATCGTTTCGGCCACCGGCTGCACGTAACCAAAGCACAAGGGCCGTGCAGGCTCTGCTTGCGGGTTCCGAACGCTCCCGAGGACCTTATCCTGCTCTCGTATCAGCCGCTTCCGGATACGGGACCCTACGCGGAAGTCGGCCCGATCTACATCCACGCGAAAGGCTGTGAGCCCTACGCCGACTCCCAAACCTTCCCTGCCGACTTCGCCGGCCGCCGACTGGTTCTGCGCGCTTACGGGCACAACGGCGACATCGTCGATGCAGTCGTGACGGAACCGGGCGAAGCGGAGCGGGCAGCCGCCGCTTTCTTGCGCGACGAGTCGATCGCCGAAGTGCACGTGCGCCACGCTTCGTATACGTGTTTCGACTTCAAGATCGTTCGTGCAGCGTGAGCCAGACCGAACGCATCCGCCAAGTCTGCCGCTACATCGAAACCCATAGCGAGGAGGCGCTCGCGCTGAGCGATCTCGCCGCGAAAGCCGAGATGAGCCAGTATCATTTCGCACGCCGCTTCAAAGCTGTCGTGGGCGTCACGCCGAAGCAATATCTCGCCGACATTCGGCTCAAGCATTTCAAAGTCGCGCTGCACGCGAAGAAGGGCATCGACGCAGCCGTCTACGACGCCGGTTACGGTTCGCCCAGCCGCGTGTACGAGAACGCTGCCACGCGTCTGGGCATGACCCCAGCTCAGTATCGCCGCGCGGGCGCCGGGGTCGCGATCTCGTACGCGGCGCTCGATACGCCGGCCGGCCTTATGATGATCGGCGCGACCGATCGTGGTATCTGCTTCGTCCAGTTCGGCGATTCCGAGGAAGCTTTGTTGCAGGCCTTGCAGGGCGAATACCGCAATGCGGAGATCGCGCCGATGCCCGCAGGCGACGACGGCGATTTTCGGCGGTGGGTCGAAGCGATCGGGCGCCACCTCGCCGGTACGCAGCCGCACCTCGACCTGCCGCTGGACATTCGCGCCACGGTCTTTCAGATGCGCGTCTGGAGATATCTGCTGTCGATTCCCTACGGGGAGGTGCAGTCGTATGGCGAGGTCGCCGCCGCGATCGGCGATCCCAAAGCAGCGCGCGCCGTCGCACATGCCTGCGCGCGCAACCCGGTGGCAATCGTCATCCCGTGCCATCGCGTGATTCGCGGAAGCGGGGGTCTGGGCGGATACCGCTGGGGGCTCGAGCGCAAGCGCGCGCTCATCGATCGCGAACGCTCGAGTGCGCGGCATTGAAATCGGAAGGCGGTTCACGGCGGAGACGTTAGCGCTCGCGGTCGTCGAGGGCCGCTAGAACAAGTCCCAGTAGTCGTGCCGGCGGCGCATTAGCGCCGCCGTTTCCTCGAGGATGATGCGGCCGTTGCGCATTGCGTAGAAGCGGTCGGCGATGCGCAAGGCTTGCCCGATGTTCTGCTCCAGCAGGAGAACCGAGAGCCCCTCTTCTTCAGCCAGCAGGCGAATCGTGTCGAACAGTTCGAGGACGATCGCAGGCCCGAGTCCCAGCGACGGCTCGTCGAGCAACAGCAGGCGCGGCTCGGACATGAGAGCGATTCCGAGGCTCAACATCCGCTGCTCGCCGCCCGACATCGTGCCGGCGCGTTGCGACTCGCGCTCCCGCAAGATTGGAAAGAGCCTGGCGGCGCGATCCGCGTTGCGCTGCTTCGCGCCGGCCGAGCGCACGTGCCAGCCGCCGAGCAGCAAGTTCTCGCGCACGGTCAGGTCGCCGAAGACGAAGCGTTCGGCCGGAATCAAGGACATGCCGTCTATAACGTTCGAGCGCGGGCTCGCGCGCGTGCGATCGCTGCCGAAATACGAGATCGAGCCGCCGGCCGGCGGCAGAATGCCGAAGATCGCCTTGAGCGTCGTGGTTTTTCCGGCGCCGTTGTGGCCCGCGAGCGCGACGATCTCGCCCGCTCCGACATGGATGTCGACGTCGAACACGACGAGCTTCCGTCCGTATCCGGCACGCAGCCCGCGCACCGCGAGCGCATCGGCCCCGGACGCCGCGTTACGCACCGGCGCCCGTTCCAAAGTACGCCTCGGCCAGGCGCCGGTCGGCCGTAAGCTCCGCGAAGCTGCCTTGCGCGGTGATCCTGCCCAGTTCCATGAAGCACGTGCGGTCGGCCAGCCGCTCCACCACGTGCAGGTTGTGCTCGACGAGACAGATCGTGCGCCCTTGCGTTCGCAGGCGGTCGATGAGTCCGAGCATGGCGTCGACCCAATGCACGTCGATTCCCGACGCGGGCTCGTCGAGAAGAACGACGTCGGCCTCGGTCGCCAGCACCCGCGCCAGCGCGACGAGCTTTTGCTCCCCGAAGGCGAGCGCCCCGGCCGGCACGTTAGCCTGTTGCGCCATGCCAACGAAACGCAGCCATTCGTGCGCGCGCTCTTTTCCCGCTCGCTCGGCTTGCGCGACTAGGCGGGGCCGGGCAAACAGCGGCCAGAGATGCTCACCAGGCTGGTTTCCGATGCCAAGCAGAACGTTCTCGAGCGCCGAAAGGCGTGGAAAGATGCGCACGTCCTGGAACGAGCGCGCCATGCCGAGACGCGCGACGGCGTCGGGAGGAAGACCCGAAATGTCGCGGCCGCGCAGTTCGACCGTGCCGCCATCGGCACGGATCGCGCCCGTCAGCAAGTTGAAAACCGTCGTTTTGCCGGCGCCGTTCGGCCCGACGAGCGCGGTGATCGAGTGCGAGCGAAGCTCGAGGGTCAAATTCTCCACGGCACGGATGCCTCCGAAATGCTTTGAAAGCCCGCGCACGGCAACGACCGCTTCGCCCGAGGCGGAAGCGACCGGTGCGGCGGCGCCGTATGCCGCCGGCGAAGTGCGCGCAACGCTCAAGGGGGACACCTCGAATGCGCTCTGGCGACTCGCGCTTGTCGCCCCGGTCCCATCGGAGCGGCGCAGCAAACCGCCGAGACGCCGGGTCATTGCGTCGGGTACGAGCCCGGCTGGGCGCAACATGACGATCGCGACCAGTGCCGCACCGTACGCGACCAGGCGCCACGTAAAGGCGGCGTCGGCGCCCAAGTTCAGCACGCGCTCCAGCAACGGTCCGAGAACCGATAGCAGCAACACGCCTACGACCGGCCCGAAGATGCTGCCCGAACCACCCACGACGACCATCGCGACGATGGCCGACGAAACGTCGAAAAGAAACTGCTTGGGCGCCGCGATCTCGGTTTCGATCACGAGCATCGCGCCGGCCAACCCCGCAAGCGCCGCGCTTAGGGAGAAGGCCGTGAGCTTGTAGACGAACACGCGCTTGCCGAGCGAGCGGCAGGCGATTTCGTCTTCGCGGATGCCGCGCAGCACGCGGCCGTACGGCGATTCGCCGAGCCGGCAGCAGATCGCGAGCACGAGCAGCGCGCAAACGGCAAACGGCAACGCCATGTCGCTCGGGTTGACGAGCGGCCGCCCGAAGAATGACAGTCCCGTCACGTCCTGCAAACCATACGTTCCGCCGAGCGGACGCGACGTCGCCACCGACAGATTAACGATGATCTGCACCGATAGCGTCAAGAGAATGAGCCATTCCGCTTTAAGCCGCAGCGCGGGAACGCCCACCAAGAATCCGGCGAGACCCGCAAACAGAATGCCCAGGGCGACGCCGGCTACCGCCGGTACGTGCGAGTGGAGCGAAAGGTAGGCCAGGGTGTACCCTCCGATCGCTCCGAAGGCCGCATGCGCAACCGAAATCTGCCCGGTGTACCCGAGCAGCAGGTTGAGCGACAGGGCGAAAACGACGAAGATCAGTACCTGATCGACGTAGCCGAACAGCAACTCCATCAGCCGGCTTGCCGTTGCGTCCTTATGAAACGGCGCTGCAGCGCACGTACGTCGAGCGGCCGCAAGGCCACGAAGACGAACAAGATCGCGAAGACCAGCAGCGGCGTCCACTGCGTCGGAAGAAAGAGCGAACTATAGCTCTGCACGAGTCCTAGGGCCAGTCCGGCAAGGCCGACGAGCCACGGCGGCGTTGCGAGGCCTGCGAGAAATGCTACGACGAGCGCGTAGAAGAGCGGAACGACGCCCATGCCGGGCGTGGCCGACGTCTTGGCCGCCGCAAAAATGCCGCCCGCGCCGGCGAGAAACGAGCCGGCTCCGAAAACGACGCGATAAATGAGGCGCGGATCGATTCCGACGCATAGGCTCATCTGCCAGTTCGCGCGGACGGCGCGAATCATCCGCCCGAGCGACGTCAGCGAAAGCACGAGCGAGAAGGCCCCGATCAGCGCCCAGCTGGTCACCACCATCGTGAGGTCGAGCGTCGTGATCGTGGCCGGTCCGACGTTGAGCCCAACGTTGTTGAAGCCCGAGATCAGCAGGCTTGGGTTCATCAACGACGTCAAGGCGAGCACGTTCCGCCCGACGATCGAGAGGCCAAGCGATGCGACGAACGTCATCAAGAAAACGTTGGCGCCCAAGCGCATGGCGGTCAGCGAAAGCGGCAGGTAAACGAAGGCTTCCATCAAGATGCCGGCCAGAGCCGCACAGAGCGCGCCTACGAGCAGCGCCGGCCAAAACGGCACCCCGGCCAGCCCGCCGAGCCACGCGGCCACGAACGCAGCCAGCGTATAGCTGACCGTGATGGCGACGTGGAAGCGGCCGGTGACGCCCACGATCGAGGCCACCCCCACGGCGAGCAGCGCGTATGCCGTGCCGCTGACGATGCCGTTGAGCGTCAGCTGCAAGAGGCTTGCAAGGTTAAACTCGCCCACCTCAGGCGAGTCTGAAGCCGGCTCCGCCGATGTTGAAGAATGCGAGCGGGGTGACTTGACCGTTGCGGTACTGCGAGACGCTCATCGGGCGGGACGTCAGCGAATGGGTCAGCGGATTGAACGCGATCTGACCGGCCGCCGACGCGCTCCCCCCATAAAGGCTCGGAAACACGGGCCTCGCCTGCAAGGCGGCGTTCAACTGCTGTCCTAGCTTGGGATTCCCGCCCGCTTTGAGAACGCGCCGAATGCACTCCCAGAAGATGAAGACGTCTTCATAGGTGTTGGCCGAGTAGTAGTCGGGCAGACCACCACCCTCCGCGGCCTTGAACTCGTCGATGAAGAAACGCGCCCACGGGTTGGCGGGCCGGTTCGCGTCGAAGTAGTCGAAGGCAAAATACAAGCCTTCGTAGGCAGCCCCAGCGATCTTGGCAGCCGCATCCGTATGGCTAAAACCGAACACGGGCTTGCCGATTCCGGAGGTCGCATACTGCTTGGCGAAATAACCGACGTCTTCGGCATAAAGGGCCATGAACACGAGATCGGGGTTACCGATTTTCACCTTCTCGAGCGCGGCGCCGTAGTCGGTCTCACCAATGGCGGTTCGCTCGTCGGCGACCAATTCGTAACTGCCGGATCGTATGCGTTTGCGCATGTCCGCCGCGACCATGTCGCTCAGCTCCCCCAGATCCCAGCCGACAAAGGCGATGCGGCGAACGTGCGGCATCTTCGCGGCGATGTACCTGGCTGCGCCGCCGATCGCATCGTTCGGCGTGATCGCGATCGCGCCCCAGAAGTAGGGCTTGTGCTGCGCGAAGAGCGAGGTGCCGCCCGAACCGTCGATGCTGAGCATCCGATATTGCGCGATGCCCGGAATCATCGAGCCGAGATCCGCCGCATAGGAAGAGAGGCACATCGGGACCTTGGCGAAGCCGAGCTCGCGGACGTCGTCGACGCCGCTTTGCGGATCGCCGGACTTATTGTCCTTCATCACGAGATTGAAATGCGGGCCGCCCAGCGCTTCGATATGGCGAAAAGCCATTTTCGGGACGTCGGAAAAACGATTTCCGTAAATCGAGCCGGGACCGGTCAACGGGTAGACCGCGCCGATATCGAACTGCAAGCCTTTTCCGGCGAATCGCGGATCGATCGAGAGCAGCCTTGCAAGCTGCGCGAGCCTGTCGCGAGACACGGCGCCCAGCAACGGCATCGCCGCAGCGCTCCCTGCCAGCGCACCCGCTGCGCGCAGGAAACGCTTCCGGTCAAGTGTTCCGAAGGCTCGTTGTCCGTCGTACTTCACGATGTGCTCCCGCCGGTGCAAAGCGCGCCGCCGCTGCTTGTAACGCTGATCTACATCGTTCCAGTCCTAAACTTCTCCTGGCGCAGAGCGCACGCTCGAACGAAGTCGCGGGCCGGAGGCCATCCCGGCGCAAGAGCGAAATCGAAGCCGCTTGCGTTACAACAAGGCCCACCAGCTCCGGCGAGAGTCATTCATGAAGCGCTTATTCGTCATCGCTGCCTTCGCATTTACCGCGTTGGCGGCGGTGCGCTCGGGCGCAGCACCGTCCGACGCGGCAGAGCAGGCTCCGTCGCCGCCGCCGTTGTCGCCCAGCCCTGTGCCGTCAATCGCCCCGACGCCGCTGCTGCAGCCGGGTCCACCGGAGGCTTCGGCCTCACCAGGGGCCGTACCGGTCGCATCGCCCTCGGTTTCGCCGTTGCCCTCCGCGCCGCCGCCGCCGGCCCCGGCGCCCGGCGCGGCGACCCCGTTCCCGACAATTCCGCCGGACGTCACGCGCACCACGTACAATCCGACCGTTTACGTTGAAGTGCACATCGACGGAGCGCCGGCGTGGAATCAGTTCGTCGACGCCGATCGGACGATCGCCGACTACAGCTTCACGCTGCGGTCGCACGAAGTCCAGGGGAGCACGATCGAAGACCGCGTCTACCATTTCGCCTACATGAAGCCGTCATTCGCGCTATCCAACGTGATCTCGGGACGAAGCGCCGGAACCGGCGCCGTTTGGCACGGCGGCAATAAAATCAAAGGGCATCTCTCGGGCCTGTTCGCGCACCTTAAGGCGATCATGCAAATCGACGATCCGCGCGCGCTGGACTTGCGCGGGAAGACGATCGTCGCCGGGTTCTTTCCCTGGATCATCAACGGTTTCGAACTCGCTTCGGGCGGAAAGCTGACCGAATCGCCCGGTCCCGTCGTCGATGGCGTGCCGACGACGACGGTCTCGATGCGACCGCTCGATCCGAAGCGCGATGCCGGCTGCACGACCGAAGAGATCATGCTTTCGAGCGTGACCCATTTGCCGGTCGAGCACGACTGCTACGTCGGCAGCTTTCTAGCCGAGCACGAAATCATCTCCGACATGAAGGTGAACCTCGGGCTCACGCCGGGCTACTTCGATTTTATCTGAAACAGAAGTCCGGCCCGACGTTCCGCCACCGCGCCGAGGGGACCTCGACGTGGACGTCGCGATCGTGGGCGCCGGCTTCGCCGGAATCGGCATGGCGATCGCTCTCAAGAAAGCCGGCAGCGCGTCGTTTGTCGTTCTCGAGCGGGCGCGCGACGTCGGCGGGACGTGGCGCGACAACGACTATCCGGGCTGCGCTTGCGACATCCCGTCGATGCTGTACTCCTTCTCCTTCGAGCAAAGGCAGCGCTGGTCGCGAATCTATCCGCTGCAGAGCGAGATCTGGGACTACCTGCGCCGCTGCACCGACAAGTACGGCATTCGGCCGCACATTCGGTTCGAGAGCGAACTGCGGGAAGCGCGTTACGACGAGGGCAGCGCCACCTGGACGGTTCGCACCCAGCGAGAGACGCTGCGAACGCGCGTGCTGATAACGGGGCTGGGGCCGCTCAACAAGCCGGCGATCCCGGCCCTCCCCGGGATCGAGCGGTTCGGCGGCGTGCTTTTTCACTCGTCGCAGTGGAACCACGCGTTCGATTGTGCCGGGAAGGACGTGGCCGTCGTCGGGACGGGTGCAAGCGCCATCCAGTTCGTTCCGGAACTCGCGCCGCGTGTCCGGCGCCTGAGCGTCTTCCAACGGACCGCGCCGTGGATCATTCCCAAACTCGACGGTCCGGTCGGACCGCTGCAACAGGCGCTTCGCCGCTTCGTGCCGTTCTACGCATGGACGGTACGAAAGCTGATCTACTGGCTGCTCGAGCTGCGCGCGTACGGCTTTACGATCGATCCCCGTCAGCTGGCCGTGGCCGAGAAGATCGCGCAGCGCCACCTGGAGCGCCAGGTCCCGGATCCCGCCCTGCGGCGCGCGTTGACGCCTGACTATCGCTTGGGCTGCAAGCGCGTGCTGTTGTCCAACGACTACTATCCGGCCCTGCAGCGGGACAACGTCGAACTCGTCACGGCGCCGATTGCGGAAGTGCGCGAGCGCTCGATCGTCACCGCGGACGGCGTCGAGCGCCCCATCGATGCACTGATCCTGGGCACCGGTTTCCAAGCAACGAGCGGTGTGGCGCCGGTCGCCATCTACGGGCGCGGCGGCCTCGAGCTCAACGAGGCGTGGCGCAACGGTATCGAAGCCTATGTCGGCATCACCGTCGCCGGATTCCCTAATTTCTTCATGCTGGTCGGCCCGAACACCGGCCTCGGCCACAACTCCGTCGTGTTCATGATCGAGGCCCAGGTCCGCTACGTCATGAGCGCCTTAGCCTACATGCGCTCGAAAAAAGTCGACGCGCTCGACGTGCGCAGCGACGTGCAGCTCACTTTCAACCGTGCCCTGCAACGGCGCATGAGCCGCACCGTTTGGGCCTCCGGCTGCAAGAGCTGGTATCTCGACGAACGCGGAAAGAACGTAACGCTCTGGCCGGGCTTTACGTTCGTGTACCGCTTGCTAACGCGCCGCCTCAACCCCGAGCACTATTCCAAGACGCGCCTTCCTGCTGGATCGCACGCACCGGCGCGCTAGCGCGATTGGGGACTCGGCGTTTCCGGCGCCACCGGCGTGGCGGCAGGGGGCGCGGGAGAAGCGGCCGGCGCGTACGGAGTCGGTGCGGGCGAGGCACCCGGTGCGTATGGATTCGGGGTGGGATGAAGAGGCGACTCGCCGTGTAGTGGCGGGAACTTTTGGGCTAGTCGCACGCGGCTCAAGCGCCCGTACGGCGTCGCCGGGAAATACGTCACGATGTAGCGCAGCAGCGCGGTCGCCGAAGCCCGCGCTTCCGGCGTTTGGATGGCTTGATAGAGCTGCTCCAAATGAAAGGCAGTCGGCGCGAGCCAGTGGTCGTGGGGATACCGGTCGCGCCACGCGTACAGGCCTCGTTCGAGGAAGAGCGCGTCGTGGAGAATGTCCTGGTCGCTCTTACTGCGCGCGTGAAAGGCGCGCCCAAGGGCGTCGATACGCAGCCTGATGTTCAGCGCGCTCAACTTTAGCGGCCCGAAGTATTCGTCGGCCGGTGCCTCCGCCCGGATGGCGGCGGGCAGATTCTTGAAAGCCGGGGAGGGCGACGATGGGCTCGTCGCGAGCAGTCCGATCGCCAGTGCCGCGAGCGAAGCCGAGGCGCTCATTTCCCCCAGAAGACGAACAACCCGGCAGCCGCAAGCGCCATCGCGCCAGTGGTCGCCCATCCGGCGAGGTTCAACAACGGACCGTTTCGATCGCTTCCCATGATCTTGTGGTTGTTGGCGACGAGCATCATGACGGCCAGCAATACGGGGGCCAGCACGCCGTTGATGACGGCGCTCCAGAAGAGTGCGGCAACCGCGCCGATGCCGACGAAGTTGATCTCCATGCCAACCAGGGTCGAGGCGGCGATCGCTGCATAGAACTGCGGAGCGCGGCTGGGCTGCTCGGCGAGGCCGGCCTTTAAGTTGAAAGCGCCCGCCAACGCGTACGCGGCCGAGCCCGTCAGGATCGGAACCGCCAGCGCCCCAGCGCCGATCATACCCATCGCAAGCAGCGCTTCCGCGCCGCGTCCCGCGAGCGGGACGAGTGCCTTGGCCGCATCGGCGGCCGTCTCGATGTGGCGATTTCCCGAAGCGTGAAGCGTCGCCGCGGTCGTGAGGATGATGAAATACATGACGATGTTCGAGAGCAGCATACCCACCGCAACGTCGGCCGCCGCGTAACGCAGTTCGGTCGGGGTGGTGCCGCGTCGCTGCCAGAGAAAGCGCCGGCCGAAAGCGATGTCTTCCTCGACTTCCTGCCTCGCCTGCCAAATGATCATGTACGGGGAGATGGTCGTGCCAAGGATTGCGACCAGCGTGGTTAGGTGCGATGCGTCGAAACGAATCGTGGGCACGAAGGTCCCGCGCAGCACGGCGAGCCAGTCGGGATGGGCAAAGAACGCGGCGGCGACGTATGCGAGCAAGGCGAGCGCAAGCCACTTGAAGGTCCGCGCGATGAGCCGGTAGGACCCGACGATCAGGAGCAAAAGCAGCGTAACACCGACCGGAATGACCAAGGCCGCAATCGGCACGTGCGGGAGCAGTAAATTGATCGCCGCGGCAATGGCGCCGATATCCGCGCCGGCATTGACCGTATTGGCTGCCACGAGCGCAAACGCCAGGCTAACGGCCAGCCAGCGAGGATAATGGCGCCGCAGCAACGAGGTCAGGCCCAGGCCGCTGACGATCCCGATCTTGGCGGCGATGAACTGCACCGCGACCATCATGGGCAACGTGATCAGGGCCGTCCAGAGGGTTGAAAATCCGAGGCTGGCGCCGGCGACGGCATACGTCCCGATCCCCGACGGATCGTCGTCGGATGCCCCCACGATGATTCCAGGGCCGAGGATCCGCAACCAGCGCAGCGCCGGGTTAGGCTCGTCCCGCACCCCCGCCTCTCGCACGCCGATCGGACCGTCAGGCGGCTTCTTAGCAGGAGGAGGCTCCGGCATGCGTAGCATCGCTCGAGGATTACCCTGTGGAAAACTCCTCAATCAGATCGGACCGAAATGTGAACCGCGCGGAGGGCGTCGCTTGGGTACGCGTCGTTTCCGCCGGCGCAGGGTACAGAAACAAACCAACCATGCCACGTGGAAAGGAACGCCATGCAAAACTCCCCACTTCTCGCAGCCTTGATCGTCGCGCAACTCCTCGTCGCGCCGGCCGCCGCGCCGGCGTGCAGCGGCGCCGACCCCGCTATCACGTCGGCCGGCGTAAAGAACGTAACGCACCAAGGCGCGGTCAACAACTATGCGGTCGCAGTCACCGTCGTCAATCGCGGCGACGCCGGGCAACCCTCCAATCTCCTGGAGTCGGTTAATATCTTCCAAGACGCTACGAAGGTAGGCCGGAAGGGCATTCCGCCGCTGAAGCCGGGCCAGTCTTATACCTTCACGTACGAGTTCGTGCGCTCTGATGAAGCGGTTCCGCGCAGCACGCGACTTCGCTTTCAATTAGTTCTGCAGAACTACCCGGTACCCGGCTCCCAGGATTGCGACGTCACCAACGACCGGATCGTCGTCAACGTGTAACGAGCCGGTGGCGTGACAGGCTCCCATCTTCTTCTCAGGGCCGTTTAAGCTTGCGCGCGTAGGATGGCGGCATGAAGACGATTTTCGCCATCCTCTCCCTCGCATTTCTCGTGGCGCCTGCATTTGCCATCGCCGACGACACCCCGGCGACGGCACAGGGGGCCGCGCCGGCTGGGATGCACGCGCAGCTGACCCCCGAACAACGCCAAGCGTTGTCTGCGGCGATGCAGCAGTTCAGCGCCCAAGCCGAACAAATGCGCATCCAGACGCGGGCCCAAATCCTAAGCTCGCTTTCCCCAGCACACCGCGCACTGCTCGCCAATATCGTCGGGCAGCTGGCGATCGCCCCGAACCCGAATCGCACTGCGGCGGCAGCGCAGCTCGATGCCGTGCTCTCGTCCGGCGAGCGCGAAGCAGTCCTGCGCGCGCATCAGAACCTGATGGCCCAAATGCGCACGCTCCACCAACAGATGCGCTCGCAACTCGAGGCCGTGCTGCCCGCCCGGCCCGAGCATATGGGACCACCCGGCGAGGGACTCGGCCCCAACGCTAGGTCGTCACGGCCGGCGCCCGACGCGGGAAGCATCCTGCTGCACCTTGCCGGCCCGGGCGAGATGGAGCACGGCGGCCCGATGTTCATGGGGATGCCGCCGCGCCCATAGACCGGCCCAAAACATGACGCGTATACTGAGCGCGTGAATCCGCGCTCGGTATGCGTTGTCGTTTCCGGACTCGTGGCCGCGGCATTGGCGGCCTGCGTTTATTCGAGCGCCGCGCAGCCGGACTTCGTGCCGAGCGCGCCGCCCGGCTTCGCCGTCGAGATCGTCGCGCGCGTGCCGGGTGCGCGCGAGCTAGCCGTAGCCCCGAACGGCGACCTGCTGGTCGGGACCGCAGGCCGGCAGATCGCAATCGTGCCGGGGGCCGAGGGAACGCCGGGAAAGCCGACCGCTTTCGCGACGATCGACGATGCGCCCGACGCTGGGGTGGCCTTGGGCGACGGGGCGCTTTTCGTCGGCACCTATTCCGGCGTGTACCGCATCCCGTATTCGCCTGGCGACCGCGTGGCCAAAACAACGCCGCTCAAGATCGCTTCGGTGCGGTCCGGTGGCGGTGCCGGCCACGTCACCACTTCGGTCGCATTTTCGGGCGGCAAGCTCTACGCGAGCGTAGGCTCGTCGTGTAACGCGTGCGCCGAGAGCGACCCGACCCGGGCCACCATCCAAGAGATGGAGCCCGACGGAGCCGGGCAGCACGCTAAGGCCGTCCACATCCGCAACGCGATCGCACTCGCCGCCGATCCGGCGACGGGTGTCGTATGGGCGGGCGTCGCGGGACAGGACGAACTCGAGCACGGCCACCCATACGAAATTTTCGACGCTTTCAGCAGCCGGCCAGGGACCCTCGACTACGGCTGGCCAGGGTGTTACGAGAACCGTCTCCGCGTTAGGCCCGGGATCGACTGCACAAACGTGGTGGTGCCGCGGGTCGTCTTCCCCGCCTACGAAACGCCCATCGGCGCCGCCATCTACCCTTCCCACGCGAGCGGCACGTATCCGTTCGGGGCCGCCTACGCGGGCGGCGCATTCGTCGCCCTGCACGGCTCTTGGCACGCACCGCTTGTGGCACCCCGCGTTGTGTTCGTCCCACTTCGCGCAGACGAGCCGCTGACCGCGATCGACTGGTCCGATCCCGAAAAGCAGTGGCGCGAGTTCCTGGGCGGCTTTCAGAACCGCAACGGCTCGCGCAACGGCCGGCCCACCGGCGTCGCGGTCGGTCCGGAAGGCAGCCTGTTTGTCGCCGACGACGCAGCCGGCGTCATCTATCGCATCCGCCCGACCCACTGAGCCAGCCGCAGGCCCACGCCGAGCCCGTGCGCTAACATCGCGTCGATGGCCCGTTTGACCTACGCTTCGTACCTTCGCATCGACGAGCTGCTCGCATTACAGGTTCCGCAAAGCAATCCAGCCCATCACGACGAGCTGCTGTTCATCATCGTCCACCAGGTGTACGAGCTTTGGTTTCGCCAGATGCTTCACGAAATCGAAGCGGCGATGAAAAACCTTGCGGCCGGCGACTTGCTCAAGACGCAAAAGAACTTCCGGCGCATCCACGCGATCCAGCGCCTGATCGAACAGCAAGTCGACGTTCTCGAAACGATGACGCCGCAGGAGTTCAACGCATTCCGCGAGGGCCTCAACCCCGCGAGCGGATTCCAGTCATCGCAGTTCCGTGAGATCGAATTCCTGTGCGGCGCTCAGAAGACGAGCTATCTCTCTTTCCTGGAAGTCACGGGCGCCAAGCGCGAGCGGCTCGAACGGCGGCTGAGTGAGCCGACCTTGTACGACGCGCTGAAGGGATTGCTGCAGCGGCGCGGCTTCCAGGTCGACTCGCACGACACGCTGTTGGCCGCTTTCAAATCGATCTACGAACGCTCCGAGGAGCTCTACGACCTCTATCTCTTGCTCGAAGATTTCATCGAGTTCGACGAGCGCTTTCTGCTCTGGCGCGGGCGCCACGTTCGGATGGTCGAACGAATGATTGGAATGAAACCCGGGACAGGCGGTTCGCTCGGCGTCAGCTACCTCGAGAAAACGCTTTCAAAGAAGTTCTTCCCCGAACTTTGGGAGGTCCGTACCGAGCTCGGCACCGGCTACTAGCCGCATTGAAAGCATCAGCAGTTTGCACGGCGAACGGTCGCACCGGTGGCTGAGGATCAATATCCCGCGCTCGACTTCGACCCGTTCTCAGATGAGTTCCTAACCGACCCTTATCCGTTTCACGAGCGGCTTCGAGAGGCCGGGCCGGTCGTGTGGCTGGAGCGCTACCGCGTTTGGGGCATGGCGCGCCACCGGCAAGTCAACGCGGCCCTCATGAACTGGGAAGCCTTCAGTTCGGCCGCCGGGGTTGGGCTCAGCAACTTTAACAAAGAGAAGCCGTGGCGGACGCCTAGCATCATTCTCGAAGCCGATCCGCCGCTGCACACCCGAACCCACAAGATCCTGACCCGCGCCCTGTCGCCGATGTCGCTTCACTCGCTGCGAGCGGACTTCGAGCACGAGGCGGAGCGGCTGGTCGAAGAGCTGGTCGAGCGCGTTACCTTCGACGGCGTTGCCGATCTGGCGCGGGCCTACCCGCTCAAGATCTTCCCTGACGCGCTTGGCATCGCGCCCGAGGGGCGCGAAGCGTTGCTTGCCTACGGCGAAATGGTTTTCAACGCGTTCGGCCCGCGCAATGAACGCTTCGAGCGGTCGATGGCCAACGCAGCTGCGGTGACGGCTGCGATCACGGCCATGTGCGAACGCGATGCGCTCGACCCGAGCGGCATCGGCGCGCAGGTGTACCGGTCGGTCGAAGAAGGCGTCATCAGCTACGATGAGGCGCGGCTGCTCGTCCGCTCCCTGCTGAGCGCCGGACTCGACACGACGGTCAGCGCGATAGGAAACGCGCTCTATTTGCTGGCGCGCAACGTCGGAGAGTGGCGAACCTTGCGCGACAATCCGCAGCTCGTGCGCACGGCATTCGACGAAGCGCTACGCCTCGAGTCCCCCGTGCAGACCTTCTTCCGTACGACGACGCGCGCGTTCGAGGTCGAAGGCGTTCGCATACCGGAGGGCGATAAAGTGCTGCTATTCTACGGCGCCGCCAACCGCGATCCGCGACGCTGGATCGACCCCAACCGTTTCGACATTCGACGCCGCGGCGGCGGGCACGTCGCTTTCGGGACCGGAGTCCATCGCTGCGTCGGGGAGGCCCTTTCCCGCATCGAGGGCGAGTGCATCCTGAGCGCACTGGCCGCTCGCGTCAAATCGCTGGCGCTCGACGGAAAGCCGAAACTGCGCCTGAACAACACGCTGCGTGGTTTTGAAACGATGGGACTCACCGTCAAGACCTAACGGGCGACGCTAGTGGCGCACCAAGGAAAGCGAAAGCTCGTGGGGCGAATAGAGCGGCGCGAGCGGTTGGGCCACGGGATAGCCGAAGAAGTTGGATGCGGCGAGGCGGACATCGAACGCTTGGAACAACGGAACTTGGATGGAGGCGTCGGCGAGTGCGACGGCTGCGCCCGCGCCGAACGCGTTACCGGCGCCGAGGAGAGTCGCACCGAAACGTAGCTCGGTGCCGCTGCGCGAGCGGTAGGAAAGCGCCAAACGCGCTTTGCTATAGGGATCGCCCGGCAGTTGATTTCCGTCGATCAGCTGGTTCGTGCCGGCGAAGCGATACTGCGGTTGCACCGGACCGAACGCATCGGAGCTGGCCAGACCGACGAAGCCGGCTATTGCTAGTCGTCCCACGCCCGGATCGTGGTTGAAGCCAAGCTGGAGACCCTGCGTGCGCGCATCCGCGAGGTTTGCGAAAATGTCATAGCGCGCGATGTCGAACGCCGAGAGAGAAAGATGGTCGCCGGCGGCGAGCTCGCGCTCCGCCGAGACGCGCCAGCCGAAAGCGGTTTCCGGTACGAGCGCGTGCACGTCGGCGGGGAGTGCGGCGAGAACGGAGTCGGGAGCCGTCGCGTACGCGGACCCGGCCGAGGCGCTCAGCATCAGCCGATCGCCGACCCGGTACGAAAAGCCGGCTTGGGGATCGGTGCGTTGCGGCAAGAGCGTTCCGCCGCTGAGAACTTCGCCGAGCTCGAGACGCGCGTCGCGCGAAAGCTGAAAGTCGCCGCGCGCCAATGCCGTCGTAAAAGTGGAGTCGACGTCGACGCCGTCGACCATCGCTAGGTCGCTGCGGCGATCGAACGAGAAGGAAAGCAGTTGGTTGCCGGCCGGAACGTCGAGCGAGATTTGCGTACCGCTCTGCCGGTCCGACTCGAGCGGCCACGCAAACGAACCGATGCTCTCCTGCGTCATCGCCGAAGAACGCCAGCTTCGCACTTGGAGCGAAGACGTGCCGAGCTGCGAACGCAAGTCAAGCGCGAACGCGGGGGCATTGCTGGTGACGTCGGCGCCGTCGAGCGAGGTCGTCGATTGCGAGCCGTAGGACGAGAAACCGAGCGAGGTCGCCGGCGAGAGCGCGTAATTCAGCTTAACGACTTGCGAACGGTTCAGGCCGCCGCCGCCGACCGTGTCCAGCGCGAATCCGAGCCGGCCGAGTGTATCCGAAAAGCGCACGCGCTGGAAGCTGCCGAACTCTGAGTCGTAGCCGGCAGCTAGATCGTACTGCGGCGTACTCGAGATCGGCAGCGTTTGGTAATTGATCACGCCGCCGATCGCATCTTGCAGCGAGCTATCGTGAACGACCGGTCCCGTAGCGACCTCGATGTCGTCGAGCACGAGCGCATCGCGAAACCACACCGCGTTGCGCGCGTATGGGCCACCCGCGATCGGAATGCCATCGAGCTCTTCGCGAGACTCACTGGGCAACGTATCCAGCGCACTGACCCCAGCGGCTGCCGGGCCCACTCCGGCCGGCACGACATCGACGTCCGGCATCGCCGTAAGGGCATGGGCCACGACCGGGTCGCCGGTTGCGCTCAACCCGCCGACGTTGGAGACGTCCGTGGCGCCGTGCAGATTTGAAAACGAAGCGAGCGCGAGCTCGAGCTGCGTGAAACGGAGGGCGGAGGGTCCCGCCGCGACGACGACGGTCGCAACAATCGGCTCGAAGCCGCTCCGGGTCGCGCGCAAGGTGTAGGTGCCGAGCGGTAATGCCGACATCGTTACGATGCCTGCCGCACCGGTGGTCGCGGTGCGCTCGACTGGGCCTGTGGCAAGGACCGTGGCGCCGGAGATCGGGTGCCCCTGGTGGTCATGAATGCTGGCGGCAATGGCGCCGGGCCCGATTTGTTCGGCAGCGCCCGCGGCAGCGACGCCCCCGAGCAGCAAGGCGAGCGCCGCAACAGCGGCGCGCCCAACGGTTAATTGCGGCAACGAGAGGCGTTACGGCGCGTAGCGGGGCGGCCCCTGGACAATGGGCCGGCCGGCGCCGCCACGCCGGCCTTCACACCGACCCATGGCTCCTCCAGAGCGCTACGCGCATCGTCTCTGGCTAACGCTGCCGCAGAGCCCTTGTGACGGAACCGCGCTTCAGGCCGCCTCCCTACGCTAACATTTGCCCCCCGATGGAACGAGCTCGATTTTAGACAAAGCGGTAAGCACTCTCATCTTTCTGTCGTCGGGCAGCTCAGCGAGCCCGCTTCCCTCTGCGAGCGTGTCGTACGTCGTCAATCCGGCGCCGTTCTCAAGAGCAAGGGCGGTATCGAAGAAGCCTTGCATCGCGGGAACGTCCGCGTTCGAGCTCGGATAACAGTGGTAGAACAGCATGAAGATCAACCCCACGATCGGATACGCTCCCTTGTGCGAAGGATCGGGTACGTACGTGCGAGCGCGCGCGGGCCAGCCCGGAGGCGCAGCGGTGTACGGGCCGCGGAACGCTTCTTTGACGGCCGGGACCGTCGGCAGGTTAGCAACGCCGCTCTTATTGATCAGAGCGGCCGCCGGCAGCGGGCCAAGCGGCTCGATCGAGGAAGGCCCGGTATATCCGATCGCTCCGTGCGAGGAATTGGCAGGATGCTCCACGTCGTTGACCAGCGCCGTGTTCCCGGTTGCTCCGACGAAATTTGACCCCGACGGTTGCGGGTCCGGCAGGGTGAATGACTCGCCGACGCCCTGCGAGTACGGGTAACCGGCGCCCGCGCAGACGTAGTTGAGGTGCGTCGTGAAGATGAACGTGGAACCGGCCGGATCCGCGCGGTAAACTGCGTCGATCGGCGTGGAAGCGCTCACGACCGGGACGCCGCCATTGTCGTCGGTGATCTGCGAGTCAGACCAGTCACCGATGACACCCGTGTAGATGCCGCAGTAGGACTCGCGTGACAGAGTGAACTGCCGGCTACCGAGGCTCGCGTTCGGTCCGAGGTTGAACGCCAACGCGATGCCGGCTTCGACGATCGGCTCCTGCACCGCTTTGCCGCGCGCAGGCAGCGTTTCGCTGTCGTAGTCGCCCAACAGCGCCGTCGAGAGCGGAGAACCGATTACAAAGTCGGGTGGCCCAGGAGCCGACCCGGAATTCGGATATGGGAAGGTCCAGTCACGCCCGTTCGTCGTGTCTTGATAAGGCGGGTTCGCGGCTGGTGTCGTTTCGTCGTCGAAGGCCTGGTCGATCAGATAGCGCTCGCCGGCCGGACCATTCGTCGACGCGAAGAGCATTTCGACGTTGGCTTTCGAGGCGCTAGCCGGCTGACCGGGAGTGACACCGTACTGGTTCCCCCACAGACGGAGCATCAGCGCTGGGACGCTCCCGCCCCCGGCGAAGATGGGCGTCGGTAGGCTGGATTGAAACGGAAGCTGGTGTCTGACAGAGTGCGGCCTTACAAGCGGTCCGACCCCGGCTGCGCCGGAAACACTCGCTGGAAGCGCCGCGGCGGTAAAGGTTAAGAGCGCGATCGTGGATGCCGTGCGCGAAAATGGTGGCATGCGTATCTCCCTTAGAGATAAGTGCTCTAGGGTCACCATTAGAGGCCATGCCTGGGGGCGAAATCTCCCCGAGATCCTTGCGGCGCTCGGGTGAGGCGGGCGTTTCGTGAGCGAAGCGATTCTCCCCTCGGGGCACCTAGCAAGTCTTAGTTAGAACTCGCAAACGAATGGCTAAAATAGCTCGACCCGGACCGCTCGCGCGTTTCGGTAAGCGTCAGCACCCTGGCCGCCTCCGTGAGCGTAGCCTAGCGCGGCGCGCGGACCGTCGAGGGCCGCGCAGCCTTCGCTCCGCGCGGCGGTCAGTCGATCGCAATCACCTGGAGCGCGCTTGAGGCGCAGAGTGCGCACGCCGTGCAGATCGGGTCGCTGCCGGCCCCCGGACACTCATGAGCAACAAATCGCTCACTCCGGCGCGCTACGCTGGACCGAATGTGTACCGCAGCCGATCCTGCCGCGCGTTTGCTCTGCGCCGGGACGCCCGCTGCGGCGCGCGCGATCGCCGCGGTCTTGGCGCGCTTCGGGCGTGCCGCGCTCACCTTTGCAGCCGAACGTGAGATCCGCATCGTGTCCCTGTCGCCATCGCAGCGGTACGCCGACGCTTCGGGCTCGTTGCGCCGGCTCGGCGTCGACGTCGATGCGTGGGCCATACCGCCGGCGGGACTCTTTGTCGTTGAGGAGCGTACCGTGTATCTTCGGTCGCCGAGCCCGATGACGGTCGCGCACGAATTCGGTCACGGTCTCGACTGCGCGCTGGGGGGCGGGGTCTACCGTTCGGGCTACGACGCGGTCATCCGGAAGGCGTTTGCCGAGGCGCGCACGTTCGTAACACCGTATGCCGCGACCGGCCTCGACGAGTACTTTGCGGAATCGCTACGCGCGTACGTCGAGGTCAACGACGCGCATTCGCCCTGGCCGAAGGCGACTCGCGCGCGCCTGGCCGAGGTGGATCCGGCCATGTATGCGTTTCTCGAGGAGTTATTTGCGACGGCGTTTTAAAACGCAGTCGCGCTAGGACTCGCTCGGGTGCGCGACCGCACTCGGACGGGGCGCTCTGGTCAGGGTGCCCATCTCCTTGCTGATGATGCCGAGCATGATTTCATCGGCGCCGCCGCCGATCGAGGCGAGCCGGTGATCGCGGAAGTAGCGCGTCACGGGCGTCTCGTTCATAAAACCCATGCCGCCGAAGTACTGCAGGCAGCTGTCGGCGACTTCGCGTACGAGCCGCCCGACCGTTAGCTTGGCCATCGAAGCCAGTTGGGCCATGTCGCCGCCGTTGACGTACTCTTCGACCGCGCGGTAGACCAGCGAACGCAGCAGCTCAACTTTCGTTTGCAGCTCGGCTAGCCTGAAGTGCACCGTCTGGTTTTCGAGGATGGGCCGGCCGAAAGCGATCCGGCTGCGGGTGTGCTCGACCGTCTGCGCGATGACGCGCTCCATGCCGCGTAGCGCGCTTGCCGCCGCCCAGAGACGCTCCTCCTGAAACTGCTCCATCTGGTAGATGAAGCCCATGTTCTCTTCTCCGATGCGGTACCGCTGTGGAACGCGCACCCCGTCAAAGAACACCTGCACCGTGTCCGACGAACGCATGCCGAGCTTATCGAGCTTTTGCGACGTCGAGACGCCCTTGGTCTTCATGGGGATGCAGATCAAGGTCTTGTTGCGGTGCACCGGGCCATCCCCGGTGTTCGCGAGCATGCACATCCAGTCGGCTTGCGCTCCGCTGGTCGTCCACATCTTCCCGCCGTCGATGACGTAGTCGTCGCCGGCTTTGCGAGCCTGCGTCTTGATCGAGGCGACGTCGGAGCCGGCGCCCGTCTCCGAGACGCCAAGGCAGGCGACGTACTCGCCGCTGATCGACGGCTGCAAGAACTCTTCGCGCAGGGCGTCTGAACCGTAGCGCCCGAGCGCCGGAGTCGCCATGTCGGTCTGCACGCCGATCGCCATGGGGACGGCGCCGCAGGCAATCTCGCCGAGCGACTCGTTGAAGGCGGTTGCAAAGGTGTAGTCGAGCCCGAGACCGCCGAATTCGACCGGCTTGTGGATGCCCAGCAGCGACTGTTTGCCAAGCTTGCGAAACACCTCGTGAGCCGGGAAGATGCCGGCCCGCTCCCACTCGTCGACGTACGGGTTGATCTCGTTCTGAATCAACTTCGAGACCGACCGCTGCAGCTCGCGATGCTCTTCTTGATAGATCATGTGACCAGCTTTTCTTGGGCGGATGATTCGTAGGCCAACAAAACGTCGCCCGGAGCGACCTGGGCTCCTGCACCGACGCGCACCGAGCGGATCACTGCCGGGCCGGGCAAGGCCAGCGCGTGCTCCATTTTCATGGCCTCGAGGATCATGACGGACGATCCAGCCGCGACCTTCTCGGACTCGGCGACAAGCACCGCCAAGACCCGCCCGCTCATGGGGGAACGCAGAAGACCATCGCTCGCTCCCGCAGCAGCGCTCGCAGCCGGTTCACCGGTTCGGTCGTGGAACGTCTGGGTCCGGCCCTCGACCGCGAGGTACAGCTCGCTGTCGCACGCCGCGAAGTCGATGCTCTGCCACGTTCCGTCAAGGCTCATGCGAAGGCGGCCCGCAGGCTCGTCGGGCAGCACCGCGACCGCGCATGCGAAGCGCTCGCCCGCGACCACGGTTTCCCAGGCGTGGGCCGTTTTGGCGAGGACGCGCACTTCGGTCCGCGGCCCCGGCCCGCGGCCGAAGATAAAGGTCGTTGCGGGACGTGCGGTCGTGCTCCATCCCGCCCATTCTTCGAAGCCGGCGCAAGCGCGCGCGTAGAGCACAGATGCCGCAAGCGCGAACGTGCGCGCGGCCACGTCGCCTTCGTCGAGCGACGGCATGCGGCGCTCCTGCACGAAGGCGGTCGTCGCGTTGCCGGCAATGAAGACTTCGTCGCCAAGACATTCACGCAGCCATCGCTTGTTTGTCGCAAAGCCGAGGAGGATGCATTCATCGAGTGCGCGGGCCAGCGAGCGACGGGCCTCTTCGCGCGTCGCTCCGTGCGCGACGAACTTCGCCAGCAGCGAGTCGTAGTGCGGCGTGACGACCGTTCCGGTCTCCAGCGCGTGTTCGACGCGCACCCCGGTGGGCGGTTGCCAATACGCAACCGCCCCGCTTTGCGGCAGAAACCCGCTCGACGGATCCTCGGCGCAGAGTCGCGCTTCGATCGCGTGCCCCGCGAACGCAATCGCTTCTTGCGGGTGCGGCAACGGCTCGCCACGCGCGACGCGAAGTTGCCACTCGACCAGATCGAAGCCGGTGAGCGCTTCAGTCACCGGGTGCTCGACCTGCAAGCGTGCGTTGACTTCGATAAAATAGAACGCGCCGTCGCCGGCGACGAGGAATTCCACGGTGCCCGCGCCCTCATAGCCGGCACTGCGCGCGACGCGCACGGCCGCGCCGGTCAAGCGCTCGCGAAGCGCGGCGCCGACGGCGGGCGAAGGCGCTTCCTCGATCAGCTTCTGGTGGCGCCGTTGGATGCTGCACTCGCGCTCGCCGAGATGCACGACCCCTCCGAAACGATCGCCGAAGATTTGCACCTCGACGTGACGCACTGCGAGCAGCGCGCGCTCGAGCAAGAGATCGCCGTTGCCGAATGCGGCCAGCGCCTCCGAACGCGCCGACTCCAGCGCCGCATCGAACTCCACCTCGCTGCGCACGAGTCGCATGCCGCGCCCGCCACCGCCCGCGGCGGCCTTGATCATCAGTGGCAAGCCGAGCTCGCGCGCGGCGGCGCGCAGCGCTGCGTCGCTTTGGTCCGGGCCGTGATACCCCGGGACGACCGCAACGCCGGCGTCCTCGACCAGGCGCTTCGCCGCGGCCTTATTGCCCAGGGCGCGCATCGTCTGCGGCGACGGACCGACGAATGTCAAACCCGCAGATGCACAGCGTTCGGCGAAAGCGGGGCTTTCTGCCAGAAAGCCGTAGCCCGGATGGATCGCGTCCGCACCCGTCGCGCGAGCCGCATCGACGATCGCTTCCGCGTTGAGATATGATGCGCCGGCCGGTGCCGGGCCGATGCAACGAGCGAAGTCCGCATAGGCGACGTGGAGCGCGTGACGGTCCGCCTCCGAGTAAACCGCGACCGTTCGCAGACCCATACGCTTGGCCGTCCGCATGATGCGTAGCGCGACCTCGGAGCGGTTGGCGACAAGCAGGGTGTCGAGCGCACGGGCCTGGTTCACGGCGAAGGTTCATCAGCGTCTGCCAGTTTGCGCCGCCAGGGGGGAGCGCGGCGCTCGCCGGCTGCCGCCACCCCTTCGGCAGCGCGACCGCTGCGCATGGCGCGGGCAAACTCCTCGGCCGCGTCGTCGAGAACGAGCGCCAGACCGTCTTGGATCGAGCTCGCCAGGATGCGCTTGGTCGCGCGAACCGCCTGCGGCTCGCAGCGGCCAATCCCGTCGAGCAAATCGGCTACGTTCTTGGCGAGTTCTCCGGGGGTAGCGGCAACGCGATCGAGCAACCCGATATCGAACGCTTCGGCTGCGCTCAACATCCGCGCCGACAGCATCAGTTGGCGCGTCCGAGCTGAGCCGATCTTGAGGGCGACGACCGGCGCGATCTGCGCCGGAGGCAGGCCAAGGGTCGTCTCGGGCATCCCGAAGCGTGCGTCCGCCCGCGCCACAGCGAAGTCGGCCGCGGCGACCAGGCCGAGGCCGCCGCCGACGGCGGCCCCCTCGACGACGGCGATCGACGGAACGGTCGAGCGAATGATGCGCTCGAGGGCTGCCCCGAAGCGACGATTGGAGCGCACGATCGGGTCGGCGTCGCGATCCGCTGCGGGCGCGCTCATCAGCCGCTTGAATTCATCCAGGTTTCCCCCCGAGCAAAACGTCCCGCCGCTTCCACGCAAGACGACGGCTCGCACCTCGGGCGTCGTCTCGGCGAACTCGAAGGCGGCATCGATCCCAGCGACCATTTCCGCGCCGAGTGCGTTGCGCGACGCCGGATCGCTTAGCGTTACGAACAACACTCCGCCGGCGAACCGCCTCTCGACGCTCACGTTCACATTCCGCCGGTCAAGGCCGAGCGACGCTGAACTGCATCGGCCGGAGTTCGTGCTTTTCGGCGTCACGGCAGATGGAAAGAACGAACGACAGCGTGCGGCGTGTGTCGCGCGGGTCGATGACGCCGTCATCGAGCAGACGGCTGGAAGTATAAAAGGCCGGCATCTGGCGCTCGAACGTCTCGACGATCTGGCTCTCGAGGGCGCGAAGCTTGGCCTCGTCAAGAGGCTGTCCGCGTCGCCGGGCACCTTCCTCCATCACGATCGACATGGTCGTGGCCGCTTGCTGGGGACCCATGACCGCCGTTTGCGCACTCGGCCAACTGAACAGAAAGCGCGGCGCGAAGCCTCGCCCGCACATCCCGTAGTTGCCGGCGCCGAAGGATGCGCCGCACATCAGGGTGATCTGCGGCACGTTGGCGTTGGTGACGGCTTGAATCATCTTGGAACCGTGCTTGATCATGCCGGCCGCCTCGGGCGCTTTGCCCACGATGTAGCCCGTCGTATTTTGCAGGTAGAGCAACGGTATGCCGGCCTGGCAGCACGCTTGAATGAAATGGGTCGCCTTCGCAGCGCCCTCCGGATCGAGCGGCCCGTTGTTGGTGACGATACCAAGCGGCGTCCCGTCGATTGCGGCGTGACCGGTGACGGTCGCCGACCCGAAATTTGCTTTGAACTCGAGGAAGTCGGAATCGTCGACGAGGCGTGCGATCGCTTCGCGCATGTCGACCGGCTGCCGGAGATCGGAGGGCATGATCCCGAGCAACTCGCTCGCCGGATAGCGCGGCGGCGACCCGCTCGGCAGCGCGGCGCGCGGCCATCCCAGCCGCGCGATGACGTCGCGAGCGATGCGCAATGCGTCGGCATCGTCCTCCGCGAGGTATTCGGTTTGCCCGGTTGTGAATGCGTGGAGTTGCGCGCCGCCGAGCTCTTCTTCCGTTGCGATTTCGCCGGTTGCCGCCTTGAGCAATGGAGGCCCGGCTAAGAACGCACGCGCGCGGCCGCGCACCATTACGACATAGTCGGAGAGACCGGGCATATAAGCCCCGCCGGCCGTCGACGAGCCGTGCACGACCGTGATGACCGGCACGCCGGCCGCGGATAGCCGTGCCAAGTTTCGGAAGATGGCCCCGCCTTGCACGAACGTCTCGACTCGGTACTTGAGCAAGTTCGCGCCGGCCGATTCGACCAGATGGAGAAACGGCAGCTTGTTCTCGAGCGCGATGTCTTGCGCGCGCAGAAGCTTCTCGAGCCCCATCGCGCCGATGGCCCCCGCCTCGATCCCGGCATCGCTTGCGACGACCACCGCGCGCACGCCGGATACGAATCCGATGCCGGAGATGGCGCGCGCACCGGGAACGCTCGTGGCGAGATCGGTGACGTCGAGCCCGTAGCCGGCCAGCGTCGAGAGCTCGAGCCAGGGCGAACCCGGGTCGAGGAGCCGGCCGATGCGTTCGCGCGGCAAGAGCTGCCCGCGTTTATCGAAAAGCGGCTTGGCTTTTGCGGATGCACTCCAGGTTCGCGTTTCGAGCTCGCGCAGCCGCTCGACCGCGGCGAGCATCGCCGAGCTATTTCGCGCGAACTCGGGCGACGTCGAATCGATTCTGCTATGTAACCGAGGCATTCAGCGCTCGGCCAGTACCGGCTGCAATTCGAGCAACGCCGCAGGAACCGAAATCGCCTCGTCGAGCAGAATCTGAGCGTAGGTCTTCCCCTGCGGATCGTAGCGAAGCGATGCCATGCCACCGCCGCCCAGCACGTTCTCAAGCACGAAGTTATATGCAAACAAGCCGGGCAGCGCATAGCGCGTCACGCCGCCGCGAAGGTAATGCGCGAAGCAGGCCGCGACGCGCCCCTCGGTGAGCTGCTCGCCGATGAGCGGCCAGTACTCCGCGCGGCGCGCGATGATGCCGATATTGCACGTGTCGCCCTTGTCGCCGCTGCGGCCATGCGCAAGCGCGCGAAGCGGCACGCTAACCGTGTCGCCGGCGGCGACCCCATTCGTCGCCGCCGGAAATTCGTCGGCGGCGCCCTCGAGCGGCTGAGCGCTGCTCGCCGGCTGCGCCGTTTCGCGTGCCGGGTTCTGCGGCGCATCGATCACGATCGCGCGTTCCCCCAGATCGACGCGGATCGCAACACGTTGCTTGTCGTAAAGAAAAGAAAAGAGGCGCACGACCGGAGCCGGCGAGGGACGTCCCGCAAACGCCCCGGTGATGCCCTGCGCCATGGAGACGCCGGCCGGTGCGACTTCGCCGGCAAAGAGCTCGAGCGCGCGCCGATCGGGATGGCGCACCGCCACCTTCAGCACGACTTCGCGAGCGGTGCCGCTGCGCGCACCGCGACCGTAGCTGTCTTCGGCGCCGATGACCTCGATGCTCGTCTCGCTAAAATCCGCCAGGCCGCGTTCGCCGAGCAATCTGCCGACGCGCGCGACGATCGCCGCGCCGGCGCGGCGCGCGCGGGCACCGGCGTCGCCGCCCGCAAGCATGAGGGTCGCAACAATCCGGTAGCCGTCCAGATAGGTCGCGCTCACCTTGTAGAAGGGCGTCGGGGCCCTGCCCTTTGCGCCGCGCACCAGAACGCGGTCCAAGCCGACTTGCTCGAGTTGGACGTGGCGAAAATCGCAGGCTACGTCGGGCAACGGGTACGCGGCGGGATCGCCGATCTCGTAGAGAATCTGCTCCGCAACCGTCGCAGTCGTCACGAGGCCGCCGGTACCCTCCGGCTTGCTCACGACGAACGTGCCGTCGGCACAGCAGTCGATGACGGGCAACCCCATATCGTCCCAGCCCGGAACGGATTCCCAGTCGGTGAAGAGGCCGCCCGTTGCTTGCGTCCCGCATTCGATGACATGCCCGGCCAAGCTGCCCGCGGCTAACCGGTCGTAGTCGTCGCTGCGCCACCCGAATTCGTGAAGCAGGATACCCAGCGTTAAAGCCGAGTCGACGCAACGCCCGCAGATGACGACGTCCGCACCTTCATCGAGAGCGCGCGCAATCGGGGTCGCTCCGAGATACGCATTCATGCTCAGCGGCGAAGCCGGTAGCGGCCTTCCCGAAAACATCTCGCGCGGTTCCGTGGCCCGCACCCGCTCGCATTGCGGCATCAAGTCGTCGCCTTCAACGATCGCGACGCGCATCCGAGCGCCTCGTTCGGCGGCGGCAGCAGCGAGAGCGTCGCGACAGCCTGCCGGATTGATTCCGCCGGCGTTGGTCACGAGACGAAGCCCACGGCCGGCGATCTCATCGAGCACCGGCGCGACCGAGCGCACGAAGTCGGGCGCGTACCCGGCCGCCGGATCTTTCCCTCGCGCTCGGACGAGCAGCGACATGGTGATCTCCGAAAGGTAATCGCTGACCAGATAGCCCACGGCCGCGCGCCGCGCCAACTGTGTCGCGTGCTCGTTGCTGTCGCCCCAGAATGCAGCGTGGCAGCCGATCGAAACGGTCTTGGCCGAGGCATTCGCGAGGCTCATCCCTGCTCGAATACGACGGTCAAATCGATGCCGCCCCCTGCAGCCGCCGTTAGGCAGTCGCGCTCGCCGCGACGGCCTGAACGACCGCGGGTTCGACCGGCAACGAGCTGTCGCCGTAGCCTTTGAGAACGGCCGCTTGCGACGACGTGTCGGGGGCATGTTTGAGCACGTGGTTCATGCCCTCGACGACCACCAGCTTCGCGCTCGGATCGCCCTCGTGCAGCGCCCGGGCGTCTTCCATCGTCACTTGAACGTCGGCGGTCCCTTGCACGATCGTAGCGGGAATGTGCAGCTTGCCGATTTCTCGTGTCGGATCGTACTTGAACCACGAAATCAGATACGGTTGCACGCTTTGACGGAAGAGTGCCACGAGCGGCGAATCGGGGTCGACCGCTACGGATTTGCCGGCCTGGAGAGACGTCACAATTGCGTCGGCTTGCGCGTAGAGAGCCGCGGGCAGCTTCCCTTTGAGTTGTTCGCGCAAGACCACCGGCGCGGCGCGTCCCGCACCTTCGAGACTGACATAAGCGAACGCCGGCGCCCGCTGGGCAGCAATCATGCCGATGAGCGAACCTTCGCTGTGACCCGCAACGACCGTTCGTGAAAAGCGGGAATCCGCATGCAGCAAGTTCAGCCACGCCGCAGCGTCATCTATATAGTCATCGAATCTCAGCGAAGATTCGCCCCCCGCCGGCATCGCTGCGGCGCTTGCTGCGATGCCGCGATGCTCGCAACGGGAAAACCCCTGTCACAGCGATGCTGGCGGATCGATCGCGACCCCGGTCGCGTCGGCCAAGCTGATAGTCTTAACGACCCCGCCAGTCGTATAGTCGAACTCGTCGATCTGACCGGAGCCGCTATCCGTAACGAATAGGTGCGTCTGTGTTTTGTTGAAGGCAAGAAACGCGCCTTGCTTCAGTGACCCGAATGCGCGGATCGGCTTTTGGATTCCCTTACTGAAAACGTCGATTACGGTGTCGTCCACGATAACGAGGTTGCCGCTGCGATCAAAAGCCATCCCGCCCGGATTTGCATATTTCAGCGACCAGCCCGTGTTCTTTCCCTTTTGTTTTCCCGGTGCGTATTCGTCGATCCGGCCCAGACCCTTAAGATCATCGTACGCGAGGTAAAGGTTGTTGCTTGAGTCGAGCGTTACAGAGAATAGAGCCTCTGATTCGCTCAATCTGATTACGTATGATGGAATCGTCTGGCCCTTCTTGAAGACCGCCACGACCCCCGCTCCCGAATAGTTCTGAAAAACGTTCGCCAAGTACACGCTTCCATCATTTCCAACGACCACGTCATTGACATAGGGTCCAGAGACAGAGCCTGAGTCTTGAAGGATCTCGGATGGCATCGTTTGCCCCGCAGGAAAGACTAGTACCTGATTCCCGTTGGTGACGTAGAGATGATCTTTCGAAAAAAACATGCCCTGCGGGACGTCGTCGATGCCGCTACTCGCGCCGAGCGTCCCAAGGACTCCACCGCCGGGCAGCATATACTCAGTGACGGTGTCGGCCGTCGGTGACGACGCATAGAGCGTGCCTGCGGTCGCGTCGGTGTGGAACGCCGCGATAGGCTGAGTTTGCTGCCACGTTTTCGACGCGTGACCGGCGCTAGCTTCTGTAAGCGAAAACTGACTGCCAGCTCCACTGCAACCGGCGAACAGCGCCGAGGCCAAAACGAAGGTTCGGCGCACCCGAGTCGGGTATTTCGACTTAAATCGTGCAAACATTCGGAATTCCCCGATCGCAAGTGAAAGTTGCTACAGGTCTGCGCCTTCAGTCCGTTCCCCTTCCTCTAAGCGAAGGCGACACCGTTCAGCAGCTTACGGGCCAAGCGACTTCCCCATCTGTCAACATGATCTGAGACCAGCTACTCCTTAAGAGTAAGCTCTCAGCGGGGCAAGCGGAGAACAGTTCCATGATGACCACAACCAACGGCAAGTCGCCGGCGTCGCCGGAGATCGTCCTCAGGCCCAAGCGGCGTCGAATTCGGTAGCTGAGAAGCTTCGTATTCTTAAGGCGCTCGAAGCTGCGGCACCTGGCAAGCGAGGTGAGATCCTTCGTCGCGAGGGCGTTGTCGTAGCGGACCGACGCGATACCCTCGAGCGAGAGCGCCTGCGCGAGCAACTTGTACGCATCGTTCTCGCCTGGAAGCGCCGGGTTATTGCCGTTTCGGTCGGTCGGACCTGAGCCGGCCACGATGAGGACCACACGGTACGGAGCGTTTCCCGAAGGCAGCATCAGGGTGCCCGCGATCGCGCCGGTCGCGGTATTCAAAGTCACGCCCATATCCGTCGCTCCGGCTTGGCGCGGAAGGCAAGACGACGCGATGGCGCCGCCGGTAGCCGCCACGAATTTCGTCCGTTTCATCCGATTGCGTTCACCCCCTAGACTGGGTTCACATATAGATGACGCTTACCGCCGCAGACAGAGCTTCGACGCCCGCAAACATCCGCTCCCGCAAGTTTGCTCGGGTGTTTTGGATGCCCGACCTGCGCCTTGTCAGGCTCTGCGGGAACGGCGCCGGGGTTCGCGAAACGTGAAGCGATGGCTCTTCCGTTTTTGACTCTCGCGTCGTTTGCCGCGCTCGTCAACGTCCCGGGGCCCTGTTCGCTGGTCACGCGCAGCGACGTGGTCAAGGTTCTGCACTGGAAGATCGACACGGCGCACGAGTCACCCTACCATTTGCCGCAGTCGAGCGGTTGGCATTGCACGTACGAAGCCGATGAAGGTAACGTACTGGTCGTCGTCCCCGATCACGGCTCGAGTTTCTTGCAAAACAACGCCTTGGTCGATCCCTTCACGAACGGTCTGGGAACTCGCGTACGGGGAATCGCCGACTCCGTTCTGCTCTTCGACAACACCGCTTACGTCACCAAACATCACCAGAGCGTTTCCATCGCAGTCCTCGCCGTTACCGGAACGACGCCCGATTCGACCTTGACCGCCTTCGCAAAGATCGTCGCGCGCCGTCTGCCCTGACGATTCATCGAGCACCGCCCGCAGCCTCCCGAGGATTACGCCGGCATCGCACCCATCATCCGCAACGCCCCGGCAAAAAGCTCGCCGGTTCGGAGCCGACTAAGTCTCTTCGTCGCCGAACACCAGATCGATCGTCTCGTGTTTGAACGCCTCGGCGACGGTTTCGTTCATCGCACCGAGGTGGTTCTTGATGAGTGGCTTGATCTCGTCGATGTCGCTCGCGTTCAATTTTGAATCAACCCTTTCATTGATAAGGTCCGCGGCGCCTTGCGGGTCGTCGATCACCTTTATGAATCTCCGGCGGACATCGCCAACCGTCTTAAAGACCGTTCCTCTTCGAGCGGCGATCGCTGACCGCATGAGCGTATCGTGACGCCGTAGCGCGACTTCCATGGCGCGACTGTCGGAAGGGACGGAGGTCGTTCCGCGCCGACGGGATCCGGCGCCTTACTCACACCGATTTCTTCGTGCGAACCAAAGGCACTTCCCATCAACCGCTATGCAGAAGCGGTAAGACGCGGCGCTGAGGGTTCCCTGGGCCGGTGCGACGGGACTGGCCCCCTGCGGACGGTCATGTTGCTCTCGAGCCGGAAGGCGCCGGCGTTCCGTACAGGCGCACCCAAGGCGATGCCGCCCGCGAGCCATGATGGTCGCTTCACTTTTTCGAGAGCGACGGTGGTACGGTCGGTACGCAGACAGCATAGCCGCCCCGCCGAACGAAAACGTACACTGTTGATATTTCAAGGCAAACAGGTGCCGGTTCGAGCTGAGTCAATTCCCTCCAGGGAGACGATGCCGCCTCGTGTCGGCGGCGTAGGCCGCTGGACATACCGCGTTCCCTTTTAACATCTTATTGGAGGAACTCATGCGCTTGAACTTGATTCGCAGCGCCGCGGTCGCGGTCACTTTGGGACTACTTACGACGGCGGTCGCGGGTGCCGTCGTTCGAGTGAACCCGGTTGGGCCCATGACGGTCGTGCATCCGGCACCGGCCGGCGGGCTAGCGGGCCGGCAGCCCCAGCTTCTGGGCAGGCCGATCTATCCGCTCCAGCCGGACGCGGGAACCACGTGTCCCCGCCGGTATTACGAGTGCGTCACTCTCTCACCGGGCGGCTCTTATAGCTTCTTCTGGTGCGTCGGCTATTTCACGTCAACGTCTTCGTTCTGCGGACCCTACGGCGGGACGTGGACTTGGAGCGCCACGGCCAACAAAGGGAGGAAACCGACCAAGATCCTCTCCGTCGATAATTTTTCCCCGAACCCAGGCGATCCGACGACGGAGACGGTCACCGTACGGAACAATGCGAAGTCAACAGACGGAAAATACCTGTACTACTTCTCGGTCACGGACACGGGCACCGGATCCTGCGGCTCGATCTGCGGAACCGGCGGGGCAACGGTCGGCGTTGCGATCGGTAGTTCCTAAAACCGCAACACGCGCCCGTTCTTCAACCGCTAGCGCTATTGGGCTGACCTGACCGTGATGCGGGGCCTTTCACACCGTTGTCGCCAACGGTGAACCGGGCGAACCGCCCTTCGCCGGCGCGTAGGTGTAGACGACGCCGGTCATGTCGGCAATCAGGACGTTACCGCCCTCCAAGACTGCAACGCCGGCGGCGAACTCGATCGTGTTCCCGGTCGTCAACGTCGTGGTGATCGTCGCTTTGCAGCCACCTTCACGATTCGGTTGGCTTCGGCCCGACCATCCCGTCAGCAACGGAATGGCCGCAGCAACGACGATGACCTTAGCGACCACGATCGAAGTACGCATGTGTATAACCCCGCTGCGCGAGGATTACTCGACAAGTAGCGCGGTGCCGCGAGCGCTTATTCCTGCTGAGCGGCTATCGAAAACAGCCACCACCGTGGTGCGCCGCGGCGGGCCTTACGGTCGAAGTATACGATGGCCGTCGTCCCGTCCTCGGCGCGGATCTCGAACCAGTGGCGCGCCAAATACTCGTCGCCGCGATCTCTCTTTGTCGAGCGCCACGTGCGAACGATCTCGCGAACGACGATGTCCGCGTTCTGCCGGCGGAACCGCCGCGGAAGCGGCGGCGCTCCCTCGAGGAGCGCCCCGGAATCGACGAACTCGCCAGTCGGCTCGAGCGGCTCGGCAATGAAACTAGAATTCATGCGCCGAATATTTTGACGTCGCGCTCCGTCCGCGCCTGCAGCAAGTCGCACGTCGCGCGCATCGAGCAGTCTCAATCCGCTCCGGTAACGAACCAATTGGTGCGCTAACAAGAAGCGGGCCGTAGTCCGCAGCGGCGATCCCGCTCGGTTCAGCCGAGGATGTCGTCTACTGCGAATGCGACTTCGGGGAAGGCGCTTGGCGCCAGCGATTCGCCGCGGAGCGCGGTTCGCACCTCGCAGTACTCGCCTTCGCGGAGGCCGGAAAACGCTTCGATTCGATCGTCGACGAGATCGACGATCCAGACCTCGCGAACGCCGGCGCGCGCATAGGCCCCGAGCTTGCGCCCACGATCGTAGCGCAGCGTCGATTCGGAAACCTCAACGACCAGGAGCGGCGCATCGGCGCGCGGCAGCGCGTGGCGGTAAAAGTCCTCGCGCAGAGCCAGCAGCATGACGTCGGGCTGCGGCTCCGAGTAGTCATCGAGCGTAACGGCGGCTTGAACGTCGACGATCGCACGGTCAGCGAGGCGGGCAGAAAACAAGCGCAGGAGCATACGGACAGAAAAGCCGTGGCGCGGTCCGATGGGCGGCATCGCAATCAGCTCGCCGTCCAGCAACTCCACGCGTTCGTCGGGCTTAATGATCCCGAGCTCTCCCATGCGATGGTACTCCCCGACGCTGATCGGTCGTATCCGGTACTCGACAGCCATCTCACTCATGCGATCGTGTCACCTCTACTTTTCAGTTTCGTGAACGTGGCATAGTCATCCCGGGCCGCGTGCTGCCAAAAGTTCTCGGGCCAGCGGCCGGCGCGCACTTCCAGGCCATCCCCAGCTTTGGTTTGCGCAGGGGATTACCGTGAGCGCCGCGCAAACGCCCCTTCTCGGGATGGCGCTTGTTGAAACCGTTCGCGGCCCAATCGACGTCAGCCGGCTGGGCGCGACGTTGATGCACGAGCACGTTTTCGTGCTCAGCGAGGAGATCCGCCAAAACTATCCGGCGTATTGGAACGAAGACGCACGGGTGGCTGATGCCATCGCGCAACTGCAAGAGGCGGTCGCGCGCGGCGTGCGCACGATCGTCGACCCGACCGTCATCGGCCTGGGCCGCTGCATTCCGCGGATCGCGCGCGTCAATGCGGGCGTCGATCTCAACATCGTCGTTGCCACCGGGCTGTACGCCTACGCCGAACTGCCGTTCTTCTTCCAGTACCGGGGTTCGGGCCGAAAATCCGGCGCCGTCGATCCAATGGCACAGATGTTCGTTACGGACCTCACGCTCGGAATCGCCGGCACCGGCGTTAAGGCGGCTTTCTTGAAATGCTGTGTCGAACAATCGGAGCTGACGGCGGGGATAGAGCGCGTGCTGCGGGCAGTGTCTACCGCCCACCACCGAACCGGCGCGCCGATCGTGGTTCACACCAACGTGCACGCGACCACCGGGCTAACGGCGCAACGGGTCTTCCGCGAAGAAGGCGTCGACCTCTCGCGAGTCGTCCTGGGCCACAGCGGCGATTCGACCGACCTCTCGTATTTAATCGAGCTGATGGACGCCGGATCGTATATCGGAATGGACCGTTTCGGGCTCGACGGGCTGCTGCCGTTCGAGCAACGCGTAGCGACGGTGGCCGAGCTCTGCAAGGCCGGCTACGCGGAGCGCATGGTGCTATCGCACGACGCGGCCTGCTACATCGACTGGTTCTCGCCCGAAGTGAAGGCAAAGATGGCACCGCGATGGCACTTCAACCACATCCACGACGACGTTTTACCGGCGCTGCGGGAATGCGGCGTAACGGAGGCTCAGATCGACACCATGCTCGTCGACAACCCGCGCCGCTACTTCACGCGTTGATGGTTTCAGCGCCGAATCGGTGCTGGGCATGCGTCACGGTCCGATCTCCGCCATCGCGTATAACTCGTCAAGATCGATCGCAACACGAACGGAGCGGAACTCGAGTTTCCCACCAGTCACCGGCGGTTCGAGCGTCCAGCTCGCATTCTGCCTCCGCACGAGTTGCGCCCAGCGCTTACGCGAGTCGATCAGGACGTACTCTTCGAGCGACTCGATCGATTGGTACTCGCCCATCTTCGCACCGAGGTCATCCTTAAAGGTCGATTCGGAGAGGACCTCGACTACGAGCTTCGGGTAGCGAATAGTCGTGCCGCCGCGAACGCGATCCCGGTCGTCACAGGTCACGACGACATCGGCGTAGCGCATACTACGCTCCATCTCGATCAACATGTCCGAGCCGTACGTCCGACAGGGACGAGCCGCCGGCCGAATCTTCTCGATGAGCGCCGCCGCGATGTCGTTGTGTTCGATCGTGCCGCCGGCGAACCCATAAACGTGGCCGTTGACGAACTGGTGCTTGCACAGTTGCCGCAATTCCCAGGCCGGGAACTCGGCTTTCGTAAGCGCCTCATGAGGCTGGGCGGTCATCGAGTTAGGATACCACGGCGGATGGCTCTTCGCCCGTCGGGCCACGGCAGGTTGCCGGCACTCATGACGACGCCGCTCGCTCGCTGCCGATGGCCCAGACCAGCGCGATCAGCAAGAAGTTGGCCACGAGCGAGCTGCCGCCATACGAGATGAAGGGCAGCGTTATGCCGGTCAGCGGGAGCAGACCGAGGACGCCGCCGATGATGATAAAGGTCTGCACGCCGAGCGTCACCGCGAGGCCGGTCGCCAACAGCTTCGCATACAAGTCCGGTTGCGCCTGAGCGATTGCGAGTCCACGCTGCACGACGACCAGAAAAGCGCCGATCAGCACGAGGCCGCCGAGCGCTCCGAACTCCTCGCTCCACGCCGCGTAGATGTAGTCGGTGCCGACCGCTGGGATGTAATACGGATGCCCGAGGCCGTACCCGGTGCCGAAGAGACCGCCCGCGGCCAGCGAAAAGAGCGCTTGCAGGGCTTGATAGCCGCGCCCGAGCGGATCGGCAAACGGGTTTTGCCAGACCTGGAAACGCGCCACGACGTAAGGATAGTGCTTCACCGCCCACCACGCGGCAAGTGCGAAGACCGCCGCCCCGCCAAGAACCAGATCGACGCGCCGGGTCGCCACGTAGAGCATAGCGACGAAGGTTACGAGCAGCAGCGTCGCCATTCCGATGTCGCGTTCGAAGACTAAGATCGCCATCGAGGCGCCCCAACCGAGAAAGAGCGGCCCCAGATACTTGGCATTGGCGCGCACCGACCACGGCTTGGCGGCGGCGATCACGTCGGCCGTCTCAGCCAGGTACGCCGCCATGAACAGTACCATGAAGAGTTTGATGATCTCGACCGGCTCGAACTGAATGCTGCCGATCCTAATCCAAAGCTTTGCGCCGTTGACCTCTTGTCCGAAGATCGCGATCAGCGCAAACAGCACGATGGAGCCGAGCACCCAAACGTACTTGAACGCGGCAAACTGACGGAAGTGGTCGAAGAGCCGCCTCGACAGCAGGACGAGCGTAAGCGAAATGCCGATCCAGGCTTCCTGCTTGTGGGCGAGATCGCCGGATAGCCGGGCGAGCATGGCGAGCCCCAGGCCCGTAAGCATCACGCTCAGCGCCGGCAGCAGTTCGTCGCGCCGCGTGTCGCGAGGGGCGCTCAGGACCCAGCCGAGCGCCCCCAGCGCGAGCAGAACGAGCGCCCAGGGTGGCCCGACGGAGTTTCGCGGAGCGAGCGAGAGCGCAAACCCGCCGATCCCCAGCGCCACCGCCATCGGCGCGACGCGACGAAGCAGCAGCGCGCCGCTAGCGATCGGTCGTAAGAATTCCGGCGCGATCGACCGGCGCAAAGCGCAAGACGTAGATCCCAAACGAGACGAGGGCCGTCGCGAGCATCAGCAGCGCGATCAGGGCGCGCAGCTTGATCTCGGTCAGACGGTCGCGCCCGGCGGAGGGAAGCGTCGGAACCAGCAGATCGCGACCGACGATCAGCGTTGCATTGTCGACGTTGCCGCGCGCTCTGACGGTCGAGAGCAAGAGGCTGACCGCATCGGTTGCGGTCGGGGATTGCTGCATCGCCTCGCCTAGTTCATCGGCGTCGACGCAGCGATGAATGCCGTCGGTGCAAAGCAACAGTTGGTCGCCCGCGATCAACTCGACCTGCGCGATGCTGGCCTCGAGTTTGGTTTGCGTTCCAAGGCTTCGCCAGAGCAGACTGCGAGTTCGCGGTTTGGCCGGAACGGAGCCCTTCATGCTGGTCACGGCCGCGTCGGCGAACATCGCGTCGTCGACCGTCAGCGACTCGACGTGACCGACGCGCAGCAAATAGGCCCGTGCGTCGCCCACGTGACCGATGAAGGCGTGATGCCCGACGACGAGCACGGCCGTCAGCGACGTGCCGCTGCCGACGAAATCCTCGTGGCTGCCGCTCTGTGCGAACAGGCGCGCGTTCGCGTGGTCGAGAGCCGACAGCAAGAGCGCGCGCATCGAACCTTGTGAGACGGAGCGCGCCCCGAGCGCGCCCAAGCGCTGGCGCCGGCGCAGATAGTCGCGCACGGTGCCGAGCGCAAGCATCGCCGTCGACGTTCCCCGCGCCGCGAACCCGAAACCGTCGGCGACGCCGAGAAAGGTGACGTTCGGCGCGATGCACTCCGCGACGTGCGCGTCACTTTGCTGCTTTTGCCAGATGCCGAGCTCCGAGCCGACGGCTACTTCCACGCTCCCACTCCGCAAAAGACGATTCGCGTCATGCCGATGTCGATCTCGTCGCCGTCCCGAAGCACCGTGGCACCTTCGATCGGGCGGGCATTGACCAGCGTTCCGTTGCGACTATCCAGGTCGCGGATGCTAGGCGCTCCATCCCATACGTCGATGCGTGCATGCACTCGGCTCACCTGCGAATCCGGAATCACTAACGTCGCGGAGGGTGCGCGGCCGATCGTTACGGGCACGGAAACGCTCACCGATCGCGTCTGCCCATCTTCCTCCACGCGTAGCACGACGGCCTGCATGGCCGCCGCGGCATCATCGCTGCGCCGCCGCCCGCGCCGTAGCGGAAGGGCCGCGCAAACGAACAGGGCTACCAGCGCAACCACCTCTAAGCTTTCCAGGCGAGCTTGTGGCGGAAACATTAGGTAGCCTCTTTACCCGCATCGTCATCCTCGACCGCCAGTTCGCAGTCGCCGACGCGCAAGACATCGCCACACTGCAAGCGCCCGGCGTCCCGCTTCTGACCGTTCAGCAACGTGCCGTTCGAGCTTCCCAGATCGCGGAAGCGAGCCTCGGCACCCGATGCTTCCAGCAACACGTGGCGACGGGACACGCGTGGATCGAGCAGGACGAGGTCGCACGTGGCATCGCGCCCAACCGTTAGCGGGCCGTTTAAGGAGCGGCGCACGTTGGGCGGCATGCCGCGGCGCACGCGAACGGCGAGGCTCACCGGCGGCGCAAGCGTTTCGGACGCGATCGCGACGGTGCCGGCCGCGACCGTCGGAGTCGCAACCAGCCTAACTTCCGGCGCGCGCGGCGACCGGCCGGAGCGTTCGGCCAGGCGCGCTAGCATCGTGCTCCACTGGCGTTCGAGATACTCGCGGTCGGGCGCGAAACGTGCCACGTCCGCCGGCGCGAGCTGGACCAAGAAACGCCGTCCCTCGCGGGGTTCGCCGGCCGCCGCGCTTTCGAAGGCTGCCACCAGCTTGCGGGCGATCATCACGGGTTGAAGCGCGCTCGGAAAGGCCACCGCGAACGTGCGCTCGACGACGTTGGCGCACACGGCTTCGAGCCGGGTAAAAGCGTTCATTCCACGCGCCGCAGCGAGGCGATGAAGAAGCCGTCCCGGCCGTCGATGCCGGGCGGCACCACCAGGTCGCCGTCGCGCGCGAACGGTTCGTAGCGGGCCGGCAATGGAACGCGCTCGAACGCGGGCCATTCCGAGAGAAACGACTCGATCACCTCGATGCCTTCCCGCGGATCGTTCGAACACACGCTGTAAACGATGCGGCCGCCAGGCTCGACCCGCGAGGCTGCCGCGCGCAGCATCGCAGCCTGCGCGACGGCGAGCCTGGCTGCCGCGTCGGGCGACTTGCGCCAACGCGCTTCCGGATGGCGTCCCAGGATTCCCAGACCGCTGCAGGGCGCGTCGAGCAGCACCGCGCCGGCCGCCGCTCCGCTTGCGACTGTCGCGTCGCCGAGCACGACGGCCGCATTATCGGCCCCAGCTTCGCGTAACGTCGTTTCGAGCGCGCGCGCCTTTGCGGCGTCGCGCTCGACGCATTCGAGCTCACCGCGGCCCTGCATGCGGGCAGCGATCTGCACGCTCTTGTTTCCGCGCCCGGCGCACAACTCTAGCACCCGTTCGCCCGGCTGCGGCGCGAGGATGTCGACGGCCATGCAGGCGGCCTCACCTTGGAGGCTCCAGCGTAGTCCCGGATCGTCGGCGAGCGCCCGCCCGTCGACCAGAAGCGTCTCGGCGACGAACGCCGAACGCCGCACCGTTGCGCCGCTCGCCCCGATTTCGGCGGCGACCTGCTCGACTTCCGCGCGCAACGCGTTGACCCGGACCGCTTGCTGCGGCGCGGCATTGATGCCGGCCAGCAACGCTTCGAGTGCTCCGTCAAACGTGCGTCGCCACGCGGTCGCGATCCACGTCGGGACGGAAAACGCGACCGCAATGAAATCGTTTTCATTCTCGAAATCGTCCGGCTGCGGAGCGGGCGGCGTGTCGGCGATCATGCGGCGCAAGATTGCATTGACGAGTCCGGCCGTACCGCGGTGGCCGTGGCGGCTAGCGAGCGCCACCGTTTCGAAAACGGCCGCTCGGTCCTCCACACCGCCCATGAAACGCAATTGGTAAACGCCGAGCCGCAAGATCTCCGCGATGGCCGGCGGAAGCGCCTTGGCGCGACCCGCCAGGTACGGCTTCAAATACCAGTCGATGAGCCGGCGCTGCTTGATCGATCCGTAGGCCAGCTCCGCCGCAAAGGCGCGATCGCGTAAGTCGAGCCGGGCGCGCCGTGCGCGAACGTCCAGCGCGGCTTGCGCAGCGCGATGCTCGGGTCCGAAGACATCGCGCACGACGGACAGTGCAACCTCGCGAGCGCCCAACGCTTCTCGCGCGCTCATTTCCGCACCAGACCCACGGCGTATTCGCGGCCGCTCATCGGCTTGCGATTCGGGGGGATCAGGCGCCCGATCGCGACCGCACCCGAACCCGTCGCAACGAGCAACGCCTCGTCTTTTGTTCCCAGAATCGACCCCGGAGTTGGCTCACGCGCGGAAGCGTCCGCCGATTCGTCCGGGTACGGCCGGGCTTCGAGAATCTTGATGCTCTCGCCATCCAGCGCCGCGCGCGCCCCCGGCTGCGGCGAAAGGGATCGAACGCAATCGGCGATCTGCCCGGCGCTCCAACGCCAATCGATTTGCAGATCGGCTTTCGTTAGCGGATGCGTCAGGGTACGTTCGATGTCTGCCTCACTCGCGCGACCGGCTTGCGGCGTTCGCACCAGCTTTCCAGCAGCGGCGAGCGCGACGGCTTGGGCGAGCAGTCGCGCCCCGAGCTGCGCGAAGCGGTCGTGCAACTCGCCGTAGGTCTCCCATTCTCCGATTGCACTCGGCTCTTGGAGCACGATGTCGCCGGTATCCATTCCCGCATCCATCAGGATCACGGTGACGCCGCTGCGTCTCACGCCGTCGCGAATCTGCGATTGAAGCGGCGTCGCACCGCGATAGAGTGGAAGCAAGCTCGGATGGACGTTGAGCGCGCCGAGCTGCGGCACGTCGAGCACGCCCTGCGGGACGATCTTTCCATACGAAGCGACGGCGAAGAGGGCGGCGCCCGACCGGCGCAGCGGCTCGAGCGCGTCGCGCAGACGAACGGGTTCCAGCGTTGGAAGACCGAGCAGTCGTGCGGCTCGCTTCACCGCGGTCGGTTCGGAATGCTGACCTCGGCCGGATGGACGATCGGGCTGGGTCACGACGAGACGGCAGTCGGCCGCCTCGGCGAACGCGCGCAGCGAGGGAACGGCAAAGGCACTCGTACCAAAAAAGACGCCGGCGGGTTTGGGGGAACTCAACTCAGGCGGAAAGGGTCTCCGCCTCGCTTTCGACGGCTTCCGGCTGCACTTCGACCTGCGCCAGTGCCGCCTTCTCTGCCTCGGTCACTGCTGGCCGGATGTTCTGCGCCTTGTCGACGTACAGGATTCCGTCGAGATGATCCATCTCGTGCTGCAGGCAGCGGCCAAAGAGCCCGGTGCCTTCGTGCTCGACCTTTTTCCCGCTGCGGTCGATGCCGGTGCACACGACGCGCTCGTAGCGTTTCAGGTCGCCGATCTTGCCCGGCACCGAGAGACAGCCCTCGATTGACTCGACTTCACCTTCGGTGACGGTGAATTTCGGGTTGATGACGACGAACGGCCCGTGCGCATCGTCGTCATCGTCGAGGTCGACAACGAAGACGCGTTTCCCGACATTGACTTGGGGCGCTGCCAGGCCGATCCCGGGCGCGGCATACATCGTCTCGAACATGTCGTCGATAAATTGCTGGAACAGCGGATCGTCGAGCTCCTCGAGCCGCACTTTCTTGGCGACTTTGCGCAACGTCGGATGACCGTCTTCAATGATTTGGCGGATGTATGGCACGACGCTAGTATAACCCGCGCCGGAAAGGGGACGTCGCAGGCTTCCGATCCGAACGTACGTTTGGCTCAGCGCCAGCTCAGCAGAAACGTGGAGCGCAGGCGCCGTGACAGGATCGCGTGCGGTGCCAAAGCCGGCAATTCACCGAAGACGATCTCAATTCGCAAGTCGTCCTGGCGAGGGCGCCCGGCCTTGACCCAGCCGGCGATGCCCGCGCGCAGAGCACGCTCGGCGGCCTCGTCACCGTAGACCCGCATCGCTAGGTCGTCGCCCGCGCGCTCGAGCAGGGCGAGGCCGTCACGGCTGCGAGCGCCGAAAGTCAGGCCGAACCACGTACCGCCGCGCGGTCCGGCCGGCAACAAGCTCGGAATGATTCCGCGAGCTGCGGCTGCGCCGGATGCGGTCATCGAGCAGAAGGCGGGTTCGCTGACGTCGAGCCAGCAGCTCAAGCCGTCGATCTGCGCCGCATCGAGCCCGCTGGAAAACCCCTCGGCTCGCGTTCCGCCCGTGCAGAGCAGCGCCCAAAGGGCGTCGGCGTCGACCGGCGCGTTGCGTGCCAGGCGTAGCCACAAGACCGGCGCCTCGCCAATACGCACGACGTGCGTCAGGTGCGGCGCGGCTCCGCGCAGCGGCATGAAGAGCGCGGCAACGCACGAGCGGCTGACAAGCCGGTCGCCCGTGCGATCCAACGCGACCGAGGCCTGCAACGCGCCAAGCTCGAGCGGCACGACGATGCGGCCGCCGTCGCGCAGGGCGGCAAACTGGGCCGGGCTGACCTCGCTTGCCGCGGCAGTCACGATGATGCGATCGAAGCGTTGGCCGGAAGCGAGCGCGGCGGTATCCCCATCCCCGCACCAAACCAGAACGTTGGGGTGCTCGTCCAGGCGCGCCCGAGCCGCCTCGGTCAGCTCCGGATCGATGTCGACGCTCGAGACCGAGCCGCTCTTCCCAACGATCGAGGCCAACAGTGCGGCGTTGTAGCCGCTGCCGGTTCCGATCTCGAGCACGCGGTCGCCTTCGCGCGCGTCAAGCTGCTCGAGCATGAGTCCCATCATCGACGGTTGCGAGGAGGAGCTGATCGGAACGTCGCCCTCGCACTTGATGACGATCGGCGCATCGTCGTACGCCCCTTTCGCTCCGACGTCGCTCAGGAAACGTTCGCGTGGAACTTCCAGGAAAGCGCGGACGACGCGCGCCGAGTGCAGCGCGCCGCAGTCACGCATGTGGTCGACGAGGGCCCGGCGCAGCCCGACGGTCTCCTCCGTCACACCACGTGCTTTACAAGATGTAGGTGCTGAGGTTGGCGTTTTCGACGATGTCGGCAAGCCGTTCGCGCACGTAGGCCGCGTCGATGCGGACCGCGCCGCCATCCTCGGGAGCCGCGTAGGAGACGCTCTCGAGCAAGCGCTCGAGCACGGTGTGCAGCCGGCGCGCCCCGATGTTCTCGCTCTGCTCGTTGACGCGCATCGCGAACACCGCAATCTGCTCGATGCCGTCCGGGGTGAACTCGAGCGTCAAACCTTCGACGCCCAGCAGCTGGCGGTATTGCTCGGTCAAGGCGTTCTTGGGCTGGGTGAGGATCGTCTTGAAGTCTTCGACCGAGAGAGAATCGAGCTCGACTCGGATCGGAAACCGCCCTTGCAACTCGGGGATCATGTCGGACGGCTTGCTCATATGGAACGCGCCGGCGGCGATGAAGAGAATGTGGTCGGTTTTGATCGTACCGTACTTGGTCGTTACCGTGCTGCCCTCGACGATGGGTAAGATGTCGCGCTGCACGCCCTCGCGCGAGACGTCCGGCCCGCGCGAACCTTCACGCCCTGCTACCTTGTCGATCTCGTCGATGAAGATGATCCCGTTTTCACCGGCGCGGCGCAGCGCTTCGCGCTTGACCGCGTCGCGGTCGATCAACTTGCCGGCTTCTTCTTGCGCGAACACGCGGCGCGCTTCAGCGACGGTCACGCGCTTGGCGCTCCTGCGCTTGGGCAGAATGTTGCTGAGCATTTCGCCCATATCGGCGCCGCCGCTCATCGACGGATCCATGCCGCCGACCATACCGATCGGCAACTGGGCGGGCTCTTCGACCTCGATGTCGACCAAGCGCACGTCGTAAAAGCCGCGCAGAACGTCGGTACGGGCCTGATTGCGAAGCGAACGCGCCTCCTCCGGCAGCGTCGCCGTCGCGTTTTGCTGCTGCGGCGTCATCGGCTGATATTGACCGCCGAAGATCGAGCCGAGCGTTGCCGCAAACGGGTTAGCCGGCGCCTGCGGGCCGGGTGCACGCGTCTCGGGGTAGAGCAGGTCAATCACGCGCTCCACCGCAGCCGCATCGGCTGCCTCGGAAACCTCGGCTCGCCGCTCCTCGGTAACCATTTGCACGGCCGCCTCGACCAGATCCCGGATCATCGACTCGACGTCGCGGCCCACGTAGCCGACCTCGGTATACTTGGTTGCCTCGACCTTGACGAATGGTGCCCCGGTCAGCGTCGCCAAACGGCGTGCGATCTCGGTTTTCCCCACGCCGGTGGGGCCGATCATCAGGATGTTCTTCGGAATGATCTCGTCGCGAATTTCACCGACCAGCCGCTCGCGCCGATAGCGGTTGCGCATTGCGATGGCAACCGCGCGCTTGGCCTTGGCTTGGCCGACGATGTAGCGGTCGAGCTCCGCCACGGTCTGGCGCGGGGTCAGTTCCTGTTGAGGCATATTTCTCTATTCGCCGCCGCACGCGGAAAGGTTTCCGTCGCTACGGCGCTCCGGCGAGCCGCTAGAGCGCCGCTGCCAGTTCGTCGTAGAGGTACGCCATCGTCTCGATTCCCACGAAGAATTGACGGAGGTCGAAATGCTCGTTGGGGGCGTGGATCTGGTCGTCCGGCAGGCCAACGCCGACGAGCACCTGCGGGAGGTGCAGGATGCGGTCGAAGCTCGAAACCGGCCCGATCGTTCCGCCCGTGCCGATGAAGACCGGAGCCTTGCCGAAGCCGCGTTCCATTGCCCGCGCCGCCGCGGCTACCGCCGGATGCTCGCGCGACGTTGCGACCGCGCGAACGTCGCCCGCGGCTTCGACTTCGAGACGAACGCCGCGCGGGGTGACGCGTTTGAGGTGCGCGCTGACCGCGAGCTTTACCCGGGCCGGATCTTGGCCCTCGACGAGACGCGCGGAAAGCTTTGCCTTGGCCCAGCTCGGAACGATCGTTTTCGCGCCCGGCCCTTGGTAACCGCCCCAAATCCCGTTGCACTCTAAGGTCGGTCGCAGCCACATCCGCTCGAGCGGCAGGCGTTCGCGCTCGCCGCCCGCCAGCTCCGTCACGCCGAGGGTGCGCGCCTCCGCAGCGGCGTCGAAGGGCAGCCCAGCTAGCTCCGCCTGCTCGCGCTCCGACGGCTCGCGGACGCCGTCGTAGAAGCCCTCGACGGCGATCCGCCCATCCGGACCGCGCAACGTTGCAAGCATGCGCGCCAGCGACTCGATCGGGTTTACGACAAGACCTCCGAACTGACCCGAGTGCAAGTCGCTGGAGGGGCCGCGAACGGTAACTTCCCAGTGCACGAGGCCGCGCAGCGAAACGGTCAACGACGGAACGTCCTTGGCAAATATGGCCGTATCGGAAACGACGACGAGGTCGCAGGCCAAGCGCTCACGCTCGCGCGCCAAGAACGCCTCGAAGCTCGGCGAGCCGATCTCTTCCTCGCCCTCGACAACGACCTTGACGTTGAGCGGCAAGCGCCTGCGAACGCGCAGATGCGCCTCGATGGCCGCCAAGTGCATCAGGACCTGACCCTTGTCGTCGACGGAGCCGCGGCCGTAGAGCTTTCCATCGCGGACGGTGCCGACGAACGGCGGCGAGTCCCACAACGCCAGCGGATCCTCCGGCTGGACGTCGTGATGACCGTAGATCAAAACGGTCGGCCGGCCCTCAGCATGCAGCCACGAGCCGAACGCGACCGGTAACCCGCCGGTCGGTAGGACTTCCACTTCGGTTAGGCCGGCCGCGCGCATGCGCCGCGCCGCAACCTCGGCGGAGCGGTGCACCTCGGCGTGGCGCGCCGGGTCGGCAGAGACGGAGGGGCACGCGATCCAGTCGGTCAGTTCGGCCAGATAGCGATCGTGGTTGGCGCGGACGAAATCGATCACCCCACCACCTCGACGATGATGTCGTCGTTGGTGTAGATATCGATGCGCGATGCGATGGTCAGGGACTCGCGCGCGATCGTCTCAGCGTCGAGGGTGCTGAAACGAACCAGGGCAGTAGCCGCAGCTTGCGCGTAGGACCCGCCGCTGCCGATGGCGGCAATACCTTCGTCCGGCTCCAATACGTCGCCGTTGCCGCTGATCACGAAGAGATGGTCGGCATTGCCGACGATCAGGAGCGCCTCCAAGCGCCGCAGCATCCGGTCTTGCCGCCAGTCTTTGGCCAGCTCGACCGCGGAGCGCACGATGTTGTCCTTATACTCGCCGAGCTTGTTCTCGAACTTCTCGAGCAGCGTGATGCCGTCGGCAGCGCCGCCCGCAAAGCCGGCGAGCACCTTGCCGCCGGCGATACGGCGCACTTTATGGGCGCCATGCTTCATGATCGTTTTATCGAACGTAACTTGGCCGTCGCCGGCGATCGCCAGCTTGCCGTCCTTTCTGACGGCGAGAATCGTAGTCGAGCGGAAGCGCATGCCCCTCTCTACGACTTGTCTTTGACGATGGTTACACTCGGCGCGGTGGCCGCGTTCGAAATGACGAAATAGTCCCACATGCCGCCGATCCCGTGATCGGGAACCCCGCAAAACATCCAATACTTACCGGCCGCATTCGCAACGAAATCGACGTGGTCGCTCTGCCCGACCTTCATCCCGTCGACCAAGTCCACCGTCTCGGCGCCGCCGAAGGCGGGCGGTTCGACGCCCTGAGCCGGGATGTTTTCGGTGATCGTAATGATCTCGAGCGAGTGCGGGATCGCGCCGGAGCCGGCGTTGGTCACGTGCATCGTTACGTGCCAGCCCAACGGCACGGTGATGGTCATCGCGCCGCGCGCGTACCCATTGAAGTTCAACGTGCCGTTGTCGCCGTTCTGGGCCATCGCAATCTCGAAATGGACGGCCTTATGTGGCGCATCGACGGTCATCCAGGCGGGCTGACCCGCCTGGGCAGGCGCAGCAGCCGGGGACGGCTGGGGCTGCATTTGCTGCGCACGCACCACGCCGGGTGCGCTCAAGGCGAACGCACCCAGCGCGACGAGCGCTTGCAAGCCAATCCAACGCATGGGTTAGACCTGCGCCTGCGGCATCAGTGCGATAACCGGAAAACGTAGAGCGAGTCTCCGTACGGCGTGCCAATCTGGAAACTGCCGCCCGAAGCCACGGCGACGTACTCGACGCCGTCGAGTTGGTAAACCATCGGCGCGGAGTTGACGCCTGCCCCGGTCTGGAATTGCCACAGCATCTTGCCCGACTTGGTGTCGACCGCATCGAACAGCCCATTCCCCTCACCGACGAACGTTACACCGCCACCGGTCGAGACGGACCCGCCGACCATCGGAGTATCGACCTTGTCCTGCCAGACGACTTTTCCGGTATCGGTGTCGATGGCCGAGAGCAGTCCGTACTGTTGTTCCGTCGGAATGCCCTTAAAAGCGCTGCCGAGCCACAAGCCGCCCGACTCGAGTTGCTGCGGATGGGTCAAATAGTTCATCGGTTGGTGGAGCGCCGAGATGACGACGTAGTGCACGGTCGGATCGTACGACACCGGCGACCACTCGTTGCCGCCGTTGGCGCCGGGCAGCATGCGGACGCCCTGCGCCGTCGGCTGCGCGAACATATTTGCTTGCGGAACGAATGCGTCCGAACGGCGGATCAGCTTGCCGGTGTCGCGATCGAGGACGTAAAACCAGCCCGTCTTGCCGGCCTGGCCTACGGCCGCGACCCTCTTGCCGGATTGATCGGCCGTCTCGAAAAGCACGGCCGGTGAGACCGCGTCGAGATCCCACACGTCGTGCGGAATCTCTTGGAAGTACCACTTCATGGCGCCGGTCGAGAGGTCGAGCGCGACGATCGAATCGGTAAAGAGATCGTCACCCGGGCGCGCGGCCCCGAGCAGGTCGGGCGCCGGGTTGCCGGTCGTGACGTAGATCGTGTTGCGCGAGACGTCGATGGCGGGGGTCATCCAGGTGGCGCCGCCGCCGACCTTCCAGGCATCTTTGTACTGCGGAAAGGCGGCCTTTTCGGCTGCGATATCGCGATGCAGGTCTGCTCCGTCCGGCGTCGATGTCGCCCACGTGCCGGCCCAATGTTCGGCATCGGTCGAGTACCAGCGCCATACCTGGTGTCCGTCGGAACGCGCGTAGGCAGTGACGGAGCCGCGTACGCCGTACTCGCCGCCCGCGCCGCCCACGATCACAACGTCCTTGTAGACCAGCGGCGCCATCGTCAGCGAGTATCCCGCGTTGTTGTCGCCGGCCTGAATCGACCACTTCACGGCACCGGTGTTCTCGTCGAGCGCGACGAGCTTGCCGTCGAGCTGACCGAGGAAGAGGACTCCGTCGGCCACCGCAACGCCGCGGTTGACCGGCCCGCAGCAAAAGATCGTCTTATCCAGCTTCGCTTGGTAGTGCCATAAGCTCTTACCGGTCCTCGGATCGACGGCGAAAACGTGGTCGTAAGCGGTGGTTACGAACATCTTTCCATCGGCTACGACAGGCGTCGTTTCAAAAGCCGCCGCGACCCCGGTCTGAAAGACCCAGGCCGGCACCAGCGAGCCCGCATTTTGGGGCGTGATCTGCGCTAAGGACGAATAGCGCTCGTTTGAGTAGTCGTGGCCGTAGGTAAGCCACGACGTCGAGCTCTGCGTGGCCTGCTGCAGGTCAGCAGCTGAAACCATCGCCTGCGCGCGCGCCGCAGCGGGTGCAAGCGCGATCGTCAGCGTTACGGCGAGGATAAAACGCATGACAAGGACTCCCTTCTCCCTGAAGCATGCCGCCAGCGCGGCACTGGCAAGCCCTTGCCGTAGCCGAAGAAAAATCCTTCCGTCTCGACTAGATGGCCGCGCTCAGCACTTCTTCCGAAAGTTGCCGGCGCCAGCATTCGATGCGTTCGAGAGCGCGCTCGGCGAGGGCTCGGCGACGCGCGCGTTTGTCGCGCGACGCGCCGGGCAGCGTTGAAAAGTACGCCCACGTGACGTTCGAGGGTTGGAAGTCAGGCGTCTGCGCGTTCTGCAGGTGCCCCAAAACTGCCGCCAGCGCCGTGTCCGCGGGCGGGTCGAGAACCGGCAGTCCGCGCAGAACGCGGGCGGCGCCGATGGCCGCGATGAGTCCGCAGGCCGCGGCCTCGACATACCCTTCGGCGCCGGTGATTTGGCCGGCGAACCAGGTCGCGGCGAATCCGCGCAACCGCAGATCGGAATCGAGCAGACGGGGCGCATCGAGAAACGAGTTGCGATGCATGACCCCGTAACGCAGCCACTCGGCATTCGCTAAACCAGGCAGCTTCTCAAAGGCTTGCTTCTGCGCGGGCCAGGTGAGCCTCGTTTGAAACCCGACCAAATTGAAGGCTGTAGCCTGGAGGTTTTCCTTACGGAGCTGGACTACCGCATGCGGGGTTTTGCCGGTGACGGGATGGCGCAGGCCGACTGGTTTGAGGGGGCCGTAGCGCAGCACGTCTTCGCCCCGCTGCGCCATCTCCTCGATCGGCAGGCAGCCCTCGAAGTAGGGAACCTTGCCGGCCGCCCGGTCGAGCTCGAAGTCCTTGGGTTGATGCTTGGGCAATTCACGCAAGTCTTGCACCAGCGCTGCGTACTGCTCGCGGTCGAGCGGAATGTTGAGGTAGTCGTCGCCGTCACCCTTGTCGTAGCGCGACTTGCGGTACATTGCCGAGAGATCGAGCGACTCGGCCGCGACGATCGGCGATGCGGCATCGTAATAGTGTAAGCGTCCGGCGCCTCCTGAGGTAGCGCGAACGCGGGCCACCAAAGCGTCGATCGCCGTCGCGAGGGGCTCCGACGGCAACGGGCCACAGGCTACGATCGTCGGGACGTCCGGCTCGATCGCCGTGACTTCCGTGCGCAGAATGTGGACGCGCGGGTGGGTCGACAGACGCGACTCCACCAGGTTTGCGAAGCGCTCGCGATCGACCGCAAGTGCTCCGCCGGCCGGCACGGCGCTTTCGCGAGCCGCCCCGACGATCAGCGAATCCAAGCGCGCAAGTTCTTCCTTGAGCAGACCGACCGCGTTCTCAAGCGCCGCGCCGCGCAACGAATTCGAGCAGACGAGCTCGGCGAAGCTTGCCGTTTTATGGGCCGGCCCCGTCTTGGCGGGTCGCATCTCGTAGAGCTCGACGTCGAGTCCACGCTGCGCCGCCTGCCACGCTGCCTCGCAGCCGGCCAAGCCCGCACCGACGACGCGGATTCGCGGCGCTTCAGAGATGGGCGTGCTCGCGATCCTCCTCGAGCGCGACCTCATCGGATTCGACCGTCGTCGAACCCCCTGCGATTTCGTGCGCCTTGTCGGCGCTGCACTGGAAGGCGACGATACCTCCGCGCTTCCGTTTCTCGACGACGTACGCGCCGCAAATCGGGCAGGGTTCCGGCACCACGCGATCCCACGAGACGAAATCGCAAGCCGGGTAGTTCGCGCAGCCGTAGAACGTGCGCCCGCGGCGCGACTTGCGTTCGACGACCATGCCGCCGTCCTTGGGGCAGAGCGCTCCGGTCTCTTTGAGAATCGCTTTGGTGGACTTGCACTCGGGGTAGCCGGTGCACGAGATGAAACGCCCAAAACGTCCGGTCTTGATCACCATGGGGCGCCCGCAGTTCGGACAAATTTCGTCGGTCGGCTCGTCCTTGATCTCGAGCTTGGGCAGCTTTCTCTCGGCGCTCTCGAGATCTCGTTCGAATGGGCCGTAGAAGCGCCGCAGCACTTCGACCCAGTCTTCCTTATGCTCTTCGACCAGGTCGAGCTCACGCTCCATCTTGGCGGTGTAGCGCAGATCGATGATGTCCTTGAAGTGCTCGACCAGCAGGTCGTTGACCGCGATGCCGATCTCGGTCGGATGGAAGCGCCGCTCGAGCTGCTCGACGTACTGCCGCGCCTGGATGGTCTCCACGATAGAGCTGTAGGTCGACGGGCGCCCGATGCCGTTCTCTTCAAGCGCGCGCACCAGCGACGCTTCGGTGAAGCGCGGCGGGGGCTCGGTGAAGCGCTGTTTTGGCTCGATTGCCCGCTTGTCGAGCGGCTCGCCGGCGGCGAGCGGCGGCAGCATGACGCGCGGCGCCTTCCCATTTTTCGCCGTGAGCGCCGTCGCGGCAGAATCGTCGTCGCGACCCTCCTCGTAGACGGCGGTGAAGCCGGCAAACTTCGGGACGGTTCCGGTGACGCGGAAAAGGTACGCCGACGTTCCGCGGAGCGGTTTTGCGTCGATCTCGACCGTCGTTTGGTCGAAGGTGGCGGCGGCCATCTGCGAGGCGACGAAACGCTCCCAAATGAGCCGGTAGAGCTTCAACTCATCGCGTTTTAGGTAGCCCGTCAGCGACTCGGGCGTGCGCGCCACCGAGGTCGGACGAATCGCTTCGTGCGCGTCCTGAGCTCCTTCGCGCAGCTTGTACTGACGCGCACCACCGTAGAAGCGCTGGCCGTAGGTCGCCTCGACGAACTCCTTGGCTGAGGCGCGCGCCTCGTCGGAGATACGCGTCGAGTCGGTGCGCATGTAGGTAATCAGACCCTGCGTACCCTCGGCGCCGACATCGACACCCTCGTAGAGCGCTTGCGCCAGCTGCATCGTGCGCCGAACGCGAAAACGCAGCTTGCGTGAGGCCTCCTGCTGCAGCGTCGACGTCGTAAAGGGCGCGGCCGGACTGCGGCTGGTCTCGCGCTGCTTGACCGCGAGGACCGCGAATCGCGCATCCTGGAGATCGGCGACGATTTGATCGGCGCGCCCTCCGTTGTCGACCTCGGCTTTCACGCCGTCGATCTCAACGAGCTCCGCCGGAAAGACCCGCTCCTCGACCTCCGCACCATTTCGGGCCGCGCCGCCGACCTTTGCGAGGCGTGCGGTGATCGTCCAAAACTCGCGAGAAACGAAGCGCTCGATTTCGCGTTCGCGATCGACGATCAACCGAACCGCTACCGACTGGACGCGCCCGGCTGACAGCCCGCCGCGCACTTTGGCCCACAGCAGCGGCGAGATCTTGTAGCCGACAAGCCGGTCGAGGATGCGCCGCGCCTGCTGCGCATTGACGCGGTCCATGTCGATTGGATGCGCGGCGGCGATGGCCCGCAGCGCAGCCTCCTTGGTGATCTCGTGGAGTTCGATGCGTTTGGGGTTCTCGAGGCGCAGCAGCTGGGCGAGGTGCCACGCGATCGCTTCGCCCTCGCGGTCGGGGTCGGTCGCAAGGAAGACGTCGGTTGCGCCTTTGAGCGCGTTCTTGAGGTCCTTGATGACCTCGCCCTTACCTTTAATCGTCAGGTAGCGGGGTGCGAAATCGTGCTCGATGTCGACCCCGAGCGTGCTCTTGGGGAGGTCGCGCACGTGCCCGACAGAGGCTTTCACGACGTACCGAGCCGGCAGAAATTTCTTGATCGTGCGCGCCTTGGTAGGCGACTCGACGATGACCAGCGGCTTCTTCAAACTGTTTGCGTCCCGGTCACCGGCAGAACCTCCATGCCCCGTTCCCGCCGTGGCGGCGGATACCCGATTCGTCGTCGCACTCCCAAGGCCAACGGCGGCGAAAACGCCCTAAGTATAGCGCCGCCGTCAAGCCGGACGCAAAGAAAACGGGCCGGCGACGGCTTTGCGGGAGCTCTGGAACGCTCCCGAGCGGCACCGTGAGTGCATCGCAAAACGGTCGCGCGTGCGCTTAAATGTTGCATAATTTCGCGTCGCGTTATAAGATGCCACCAAAGACGTTGACATCTTGTCAGCGTGTGCACACGTCGATCGTCCAACCTGGACGAGGAGGTCATTGTTGGAAACGGATATGGAGCACGGCGAAGAGATGGGCTCGGCGCCCACGCCACGTCGTAAATCGTCACGCAAGAAGGCGTCGCGCAAGAAGGCGTCGGCCGGCGCCGCGAGCGCTCCGGCTCGCAAGAAAGGCGGACGCAAGAAGGGCGCCAAGAAGGCCACCGGCGCGAAGAAAGCCACGCGCAAGAAGGGCGCAGCCAAGAAGGGCGGACGCAAGAAAGGCACAGCCAAGAAGGCCGGACGCAAGAAGGGCGCAGCCAAGAAGGGCGGTCGCAAGAAAGGCGCAGCCAAGAAGGCAGGGCGCAAGAAGGGCGGGCGCAAGAAAGGCGCAGCCAAGAACGGCCGGAAGAAAGGCGCGCGCAAGAAGGGCGGACGCAAGAAGAAAGCCTGAGGCGCCCGGCCAAACCCGAATCGATGGAGAGCGGTTGCGCGGCAATCGCTCTCTTTCTTATGCGACGACGGCCGGACCGCTGGTCAAGTCGGGAGCGTTTCCATTGTGCTCTTCGACCCAATGGCACGCCGCGACGTGTCTGACGCCGTACGCCTTGAGCGGCGGCACCTCGACCTTACAGCGGTCGAATGCGATCGGGCAGCGCGTATGAAAGCGGCAGCCGGAGGGGGGGTTGACGGGCGAGGGGATGTCGCCGCTGATGATGATCCGTTTACGACGCCCTTCGACGGCCGGATCGGGGATCGGAATCGCCGACAGAAGCGCCTGGGTGTACGGATGGAGCGGGTTCTGGTACAGGGCGTCGCGGTCGGCGATTTCGACGATCTTGCCCACGTACATGACCGCGACGCGGGTTGAGATGTGCCGCACGACCGACAGATCGTGGGCGATGAACAGGTAGGTCAACGAAAACTGCTCTTGCAGATCCTGCAATAGGTTGATCACTTGCGCCTGGATCGAAACGTCGAGCGCCGAGACCGGCTCGTCGGCCACGATGAACTTGGGGCCCACGGCGAGCGCTCGGGCGATGCCGATGCGCTGGCGCTGGCCCCCGGAAAACTCATGCGGGTAGCGGTTCGCGTGATACGGTTGAAGCCCGACCAGGCGCAGCAGTTCCTGGACTCGCTGCTCGGCGGCTTTTCCCTTCGCGATGCGATGGATCGCCAGCGGCTCCCCGACGATGTCGCCGACCGTCATGCGCGGGTTGAGCGACGCGTAGGGGTCCTGGAAGATGATTTGCATCTCTTTGCGCAGCTTGCGGACTTCTTGGCGCGAGAGCTTCTGCACGTCGCGGCCTTCGAAGAGAACCTCGCCTTTGGTCGCCGGCAGAAGGCGCAACACGACGCGTCCCGCCGTCGTCTTGCCCGAGCCGGACTCGCCCACGAGGCCCAGCGTTTCGCCCTGCCGGATCGTAAAGTCGACGCCGTCGACGGCGCGCACGTCGCCGACGTGACGCGACAAAATGCCGGCGTGAATCGGAAAATACTTGTAGAGGTCGCGGACCTCGAGCAGATCGACGCCCGGTTTTCCGTCGGGGCTCACGAGGCGGCTGCCCCGGTCGCCTGAACGGTCTTCGCCGAGGTGGCCGAGTTCGGAACTTCCGGCGCGGACTCGACCGGCAGCTTGCGCTCGCCCGCGGTCCGCTCGTCGTATAAGAAGCAGCGCGCGACGTGCCCCGCGCCGAAATCGAACAGCGGGACGGGCGAGTCGCAGATCGGCATGCGATACTTGCAGCGCGGCGCAAACGCGCAGCCGGTCGGGATGTGCAGAAGATTGGGCGGCTGCCCTTCGATCGGCACGAGGCGCGAGTGCTCCGTCTCGTCAAGGCGCGGCAGCGAGGCCAACAGACCCATCGTGTACGGATGTTTCGGCTGGCCGAAGATCTGCTCGGCCGTCCCGTATTCGACCATGTTGCCGGCATACATCACGAGCACGTAGCGGCAGGTCTCGGCGACGACTCCCAGATCGTGCGTGATCAGAATGATGGCCGATCCCAAGCGCCGCTGCATCTCGTTCATCAACTCGATGATCTGGGCTTGAATCGTGACGTCGAGCGCGGTGGTCGGCTCGTCGGCGATCAGGACGTCGGGGTCGCAGGCCAAGGCCATGGCGATCATGACGCGTTGCCTCATCCCTCCGGAGAGCTGATGCGGGTACTCGCGCACCCGCTTCTCGGGGAGCGGAATGCGCACCAGCCGCAGCATGTCGACCGTCTTGGCCAAGGTGTCGCGCTTATTGAGCTTGAGGTGCAGTTGTATCGACTCGCCGATTTGGTCGCCGACCGTGAGGACCGGATTGAGCGAGGTCATCGGGTCCTGGAAGATCATCGCGATGTCGTTGCCGCGAATCTTCCGCATCTCGGCCTCGCTCTTCTGCAGAAGATTCTCACCGCGCAGCTCGACCGAACCCCCTTCGATGCGGCCCGGAGGCATCGGAATCAGGCGCATGATCGAGAGCGCGTTGACCGACTTACCCGAACCCGATTCGCCAACGATGCCGAGGGTCGATCCGCTCTCGACCGAGTAGCTTAGGCCGTTAACGGCGCTGACGAAGCCGTCGTCGGTTTTGAAGCCGACCCGCAAATTCTTGACTTCAAGGAGGGCCAAGGCTTCGGCTCTAGATCCCGGAGAGGCTGACGAACGTGCCGAAGATGACGAAGCTGATCGCGACGATACCGGTAATTCGCTGGAGTTGCTGATCGAAGCCCAAGCGGGGCCGATAGGCCGACTCGACGCGCCCGCCGATCGTTCCGCTCAATCCCTCTTGCTTGGTCGTCTGAATCGCGAGCAGAAAGACGAGCGTGACCGCCAAACAAACGAAGATGGCGGCAAAGGCGTGCGTCAACCACGGGTAGTTGAGCGCGAGCGCCGATTTGTGGGCGCTAAACTGAAAGTTTTGCAGCGCCCGTTGGACTTGCGGCGAGATCGTGGCCGCCGCGGTCGCTTTAGCCCCTGCGGCGGCGGCTCCGGTCGCAGTAAGCGTAGCTGCTTTCGCGGCGGTCGCGGCCGCCAGCATCGGGGAGACGAGAAGTGCTGTCACGATTATATGTACGAGCTCCGGCACAAGGTCGTTCGCGAGGCCTGAACCTCACGAATCCGACGCGGCCCATTCGACGAGGGGTCGCGCCGTACCCCGCCGTCCGTTGCGGCGGTCCCGTTGTAAGGGAGCTCCTGGCTCTCCCGCGGCCGAGGGCGTTTGGCCGAGCGGCTTTCAAAGCGGGGCGGAGCCCGGAGGGCGGCAGCCCCGCGTGAGCATCCCTTGCGGCGCCGGATGCGCCGCAAGGGCGAAGCGAGGCCTCACGTCCTCGGCCGCGGGAGAGCCAGGAGCTCCCTTACAACGAGGCGGTGGCTACAGACCGGATGCGTGCGGCAAGCGCTTCGCCGGAGAGGCCGAAGCCGGCGCGCTGCTGGGGTTGTTTGTCGTGCTGGATCAGGGCGTTGGGGACGCCGATGCGCTCGATGGTCGTCGTTAAGCCTCGGTCTGAGGCGAACTCGATGACGGCTGAGCCGAAGCCGCCGGCGAGCGAATGCTCTTCCAAGGTGATGAAGCGCTCGTGGCTCTGCGCGAGCTCTAGTAAGAGTGCTTCGTCGAGGGGGCACACGAAGCGCATGTTGACGACCGTGGGCTTGGGCGCCGCCGCGACGAGGTCGTATGCGTCTAGTGCGACGTCGCAGGTGTTTCCGAGTGCTAGGATCGCGACGCCGCTGCCGCGGCGTAGCACCTCGGCACGGCCATGAACGATCGGTGCCGGCGGCTCTAGGTGATTGCCTTGCGAGTTGCCGCGCGGATAGCGTATGGCAACTGGAGAGCCGAGGGTTAGGGCGTGCTCGAGCATCGGGAGGACTTCGTCCTCGGTGCGGGGCGCCAGGATCGTCATGAAGGGCAGCGTCCGCATGTATGCGATGTCGTAGAGCCCCATGTGAGTTGGGCCGTCGTCGCCCGCGACGCCCGCCCGGTCCATGCAAAACACGACCGGCAAGTTCTGGATGACGACATCGTGGACGACCTGGTCGTAGGCGCGCTGCAAGAAAGTCGAGTAGATCGCGACGACCGGTTTGAGCCCCGCAGTGGCTGCACCGGCGGCGAAGCAGACCGCGTGCGCTTCGGCGATTCCGACATCGAAATACCGATCGGGATGCTTCTTGGCAAATTTCGAGAGCTTCGTCCCATCCGGCATCGCCGCCGTGATTCCGATGATCCGCCGATCGCGATCGGCGAGGGTCGTCAGCGCTTCGCCGAAGGCTTCGGAAAACGTCGGGCGCGCGGTCGGCTTGAACTCGATCTTGCCGTTCTCGAGCTCGAAAGGTCCGCAGCCATGAAAGGTCCGCTTGTCGAGCTCGGCCGGTTCGAAACCCTTGCCTTTAACCGTGTAGACGTGCAGCAGCACGGGACCCGCAATCTTACGCGCGTTCGAGATCACGTCAACGAGGGTGTCGTAATCGTGACCGTCGATTGGACCGACGTAGCGGAACCCCATCTCCTCGAAGATGACCGCCGCCTTCGGCTCGCTGGAGGTGAAGCGCATTGCCGCCTCCTCCCAGGTCGAGAGCGCTTTGCGCGTGACGTCGCCAAACGGGACGTGGCCCAGAAAATCCTTTGCCTTCTCGCGGGCGGCGTTGAAGAACGGCTTCGACCGAAGGGTCCCGAGATAGCGGTTCATAGCGCCGACGTTGGGCGCGATCGACATCTCGTTGTCATTGAGGATGACGATGAAGTTCGACTTGAGCTGGCCGGCATTGTTGATCGCCTCGTAGGCGAGCCCGCCCGTGAGGGCACCGTCACCGATGATGGCCACGATCGTTTCGTCAGTCCCGTTGAGGTCGCGCGCCTGCGCCATGCCGAGCGCTGCCGAGATCGACGTCGACGCGTGTCCCGCACCGAAGACGTCGAATTCGGACTCGCTGCGCATTGCGAAACCGGAAAGGCCGCCGCCCTTACGAATCGTCATGATACGGTCGCGCCGGCCGGTCAGGATCTTCTGGACGTAGACCTGATGGCTCACGTCCCAGACGATCTTGTCCTTCGGCGCGGAAAGAACGCGATGCAAGGCCAGCGTCAGCTCGACCACGCCGAGGTTGGGCGCGAGGTGACCGCCGTTCTTCGCACACGCCTCGACAAGCGTCTCGCGAATCTCGCGAGCTAGAACGTCTATCTCGTTTCGCGTCAGCCGCTTGAGGTCGCGGGGCGAGTCAATGCGCTCGATTACCATGCTTCCACTCCTTAGACGAGCGGCCGGACCAGCCATTCTCGCATGCCGATACAGCCAATCGATTCTTACGCGCCGCCGCGCCTGAAATAGCGAGCAAGCGCGGGGAGCGTACCTTTGCCGGAACGAACTCCAAGAAGGATGCGTCCACTGCCGGCCCCCGAGACGGGTGCGCGAAAGCCGGTGCCGTTGAGCCGCCGGCGTCGCGTTGCGACCGACATGGCGCGCCTCTTCTCGACCGTCCTGAACCCCTTCCTGACGGCCCTGGCGCTGTTCGTCGTGCTGGCGCACGTCTGTGCCAAGGACACGCGCTCGTTCTGGTTCTACCTCTTCGTCAGCACGTTTTTCACGTCGATCGGCCCGATGCTCTACGTGCTTTGGCTCTACAGCACCGATCGGATCGCCGATCTCGAGATGTCGATTCGGAGCGAACGCGAGCGCGTCTTCGGCGTCTTCGTCATCTTCTATTCGGCCGGCGCCGCAGCGCTGTGGCTGCTCCACGCGCCGGCGCTGCTCGTGGCGAGCATGGGCGGCTATGCGACCGCCACCCTCGTCACGCAGTACATCACCCGGTATTGGAAAATATCGACGCACGCGATCGGCATTACCGCGCCGCTGGTCGCCCTGATCTACCTGTACGGCCAGCAGCCATTGCCCTTCTTGGTACTGATCCCGATCGTGGGCTGGTCGCGCGTCTATCTCAAAGCCCACACGCCGCTCCAAGTGATCGCCGGCTCCGCGCTCGGCGCCGGCAGCGTCTTGCTCTTCTATCGTTTCTTCCACTTGATCTAAAACGTTATGATGGCCGCTCGGGCCGAGAGCATTTGGTCTCGCGGCTTTCTTAGCGACGCGGAGCCCGGAGGGCGGGAGCGTCGCGGGAGCAGCCGCGGAGGCGCCGGATGCGCCGCAGCGGCGAAGCGAGACCAAATGCTCTCGGCCCGAGCGGCCATCATAACGTTTTCGGCACAGCGTTGGGCGTTGCGTACGGGACTTGTGCGATGTCGTCGTTTGGAAGGAGGGGGCCGAGGATTTGAGCGAGGCCGGATTTGAAATGGTCGAGGGGGCCGCTCGTGAGGTAGCGGGTTTGGCCGCGGGCGTGACCGTTTGTGTGGTTTCCGGAGCGCGTGGCGACGTACGCTGCCGTACGTTCGCTCTGGGCGACGGCGGGATCGATACGGGCGATTCGTTGGCCTAAGACGGCTGCGAAGTGTGCGTCGAGCAACGGGTAGTGCGTGCACGCTAGGACGATCGCATCGAACGGGGCGGCAAAATAGGCGCAGGCTGCGGCGACTGCTGCGCGCGGCTCCTCTCCGTCGAGCTTTCCGGCTTCGACGAGCGGGACGAGGGCGGGGGCGGCGACCTCTTCAACCCGGGCTTGCGGCACGAGGCGCCGTATTGCGTCGCCGTAGGCGCCGCTGCCTGCGGTTGCGGTTGTCGCGAGGACGGCGATGCGTTTTGCGCCGGAGCGCGCGACCGCTTCAGCGGCGGCGGCGATGAGGTCAAGAACCGGGACGCGGTGTTCGGGCCAACCGTAACGCGCCGCGATGGAACACGACGTGTTGCAGCCCATGACGATGGCATCGACCCCGGCCTCTTCCAGCGACGCGATGTTGGCGGCGAGCAAACCGCGCAACTCTGCATGGGTGCGGTCGCCGTACGGTGCGTGCCGCTGATCGGCAAGATAGACGATGTCTTGGGTGGGAAGCCGCGCGCGCACGTGGCGCAGGACCGTGAGCCCTCCGAGACCTGAATCAAAGATGCCGAGAATGGTCGCGTCCTTACCGGTCGGGAACGGGTGTGTCGGTGTCCGAGGTTTCGGCCGGAGCGCTCGACTTGGGCGGGGGCGCCCCTGCGTAGTCTCCGACGCCGTCGGCAATGGCGCCCGCGACCTTCTGGCGCCATGCCGGGGAGCGCAACAGCTGCGCGTCTGCGGCGTTCGACATGAACGCGGTCTCCACCAGCGTCGCCGGCATCACCGTGTGGTGGATGACGTAGAAGTTTTCCTTTCGCACGCCTCGGTCGGCCGTGCCGAGACTTTCGATCAGGCGGCTGTGGATCGCTTGGGCCAGCGAGAGGTCGACACCCTTGTAGTAGTACGTCGTCGTACCGTTGAGCGAACCGGACGTGTAGCTATTGACGTGAACGCTGATGAACATTCGCGCACCGGCGCGGTTGGCGATGTCGCAGCGCGCCTGCAGTTCATCGTGGGCCGAGTCGTTTGGTTCGAAGACGTCGACGTCGCTGTCGCGTGTCATCTTGACCAGCCATCCGCGCGCGACGAGCAGCGAGCGCAGCCGGTCGGAAATGTCCAACGTGAGTTCCTTTTCGACTAGGCCGCGCTGCATCGCGCCGGTGTCGCTTCCACCGTGACCCGGATCGATAACGATCAGCCGCGGGTTGGGCGCCGCGTAAGCGACGACCGGAACCGGCGTGAACTTCCACGGCGTCGGCTCGACGATGGGCGCCGGAGTTTGGTCGACGGTCTGGTCGGTGGGTGTTGCTGCGGCCAGAACGCCGGCGGATAGCGTGCCGATCCCGACTTTCGCGGGCGCGAGATCGTCGAGCCTATCGACCGCAATCGTCACGCCGCCGTCGAACGGCACCAAATTGACGAGCCGCGGCGTCGCCAAGCTCAAAGCCACCCGTACGACCGGATACGGATCGAGCGTGACCTGCTTGAGACGCAGCGACAGCACCGCGTCGTTTTGCAGCGTTTCATCTTGCGGAGCGACGGCCAGGGTCGCATTCTTGAAGTCGATGTACCAGCGGTTGTCGGGGAGGCGGTGCCACTCGTAGGCGACGCTTCCACCGGCAAGCCACACCCGAACGTTGAGCCCTTGATCGGCCTGCTCCGACTCGAAGTTTACGACTTGGACCGGCTGCGCGCTCGCCGGCGCAGGCGGCGCAGGCGCAGCATAACCGGGAGCCTGATATGTGCTTGGCTCGGCGGCCGGGACATTGGCGCCGGCGGGCGCGTATTCGCCCGTCGTCTGCTCTGAGGCGGTCGGTACAGGCGCCGGGCCGGCGGCCGCCACGCTCGCCACCCCGCTCGCCGGGACGGGCGTGCCCGTCAACGGAACGCCGGGCGGCGCGAATGCAACGGCGAGCGCGTTGGGCGCCCCGGCCGGCATCAGGGCGTGCAAGCCGCCGGGAGGCGCCTGGAAGGTTACCGTCGTCGTCGGATTGCGCACCGAGCCGCCGACCGATATCGAAATGCTGCGAAGTCCGTCGCCCGCGACGTCGCGATACGGGTCGAGCGTCGAGGCGGTTCCGAGGAATGCGAGTGAAAGCCGTCCGTCGCTCCCTGCGCTGAGGCGCTTGAAGCGCAAGGTTGCCGCTCCGTGCAGGGTCACGACCGAAACGCGGCCCTCGTTGCGCACGTCGAGCGAAGCGATCTGCGGCTGCAAAACGGTCGCGTCAGCCTGGCTAACCGGCTGAACGTAGAGCGCTTCGGCGAGCGCTACGAATGGGAGGTAGGCTTCGCCGCCCGACACGTAGGGAGCGAAGGGTGCCGTCTCGGTCACCGCGCCGACCGCGTAGCGCTTGTCACCGATCGTAAAGGCGATCGTGCGATAGTCGGCGGTCGTCACGATCGCGTAGCGTTGCGCCGGGTCGTACGACAGCGTCGCGCCGAGATGCGCCAAGAAACGCGCCAGCGCGGGGTCGTCGGTGGGAACGGCTATCTCGCCGCCGCGCGTTTGGCTGCGTTCGAGAACGAGCCACGTCCCCGCGAACCACAGGTTCGGCGCCGGTTGGGCGCGTGCCGGCGAGACGATCGAGAGGACGAAAAGCGCGACGAGCGCCCAGCAAGCCGGCCGCGCGGGGCCGGGCGAGCCGTTAGAAACTCGCACGCGAAAGCGGCTCATCGAGTTCAAAATGTCCTCCGGGAAGGGTCGGAACGCGGATGCCGTCGAGCTTCACCTGCACCGAACCGATCCCGGGCAACGCGGTAAGCGTCCACACGAGCGCTTTGAATTCAGCGCTTTCGGCGAAGCTGCCGGCGGTTGGTTTGGCGAGCGCCCCGCCGAGATCGACGATGGCCGTCGAGCCGTCGACGTCGACCGCATGCACGATCGTGCCGCTCGGAAAGCGAATCGCGTCGATGTCTGACGATGGTCCTGCGACCGCTTGGGTCGCTGCGTAGAAGGCAACGCTCTTGCGATCGCGGGCAGGGCCGAGCGTGAGCTTCCACGGAACGAGCGTCTCGCCGTCGGTCTTGCAATAGTAGACGGTGACCGTGGCAGCCGCCACCGGACGGGGCCGCCCGGCGAAGACGCGGTATCCATAATAGACGGCAACGACAAACAGCGCGACGACGACGAGGGCGCGCAGCAACCTCATTGCGGCGCAGCTTCGTCGCGAGAGCGATCGGCTACTGCAAGTAGCGTTCGACTGTTTCGGCCGGCCGCAGTTTCGCGCTCTCCGGATTCTGCCCGAACTCTTCACGCGCGCGTCGCTGCCGCAGCAAATCGAAATAGCGGTCGAGCTGGACTTCAACTTCCTTCAGCCGGGCGACTCCGTCGGCCGAAAGGGTATGCGCTTCCGCCTGGTCGAGCAAGCGGTGCTCTTCCGCGACGAGCTCTTCGATATGCTGGTGAATCTCTGGATCGTTCATTTGCCGAGCGAGGTTCTCTGCCACGCGGCATGCACCCTCACAAGAAGCGAGCGAAGATGCGGGCGGCGTTGCCCCCCAAGACGGCGGCCTCGACCTCCGGTCCGAAACCGAGCTTAGTGAGGCCGGACCGCTCGCTTTCGTACGCATACGGAATGTTCGGAAAATCGGTTCCGTAAAGCACGCGGGTCGCGAAGGTACCGATCGGCAAGAGGTCGACCGGCGGACGGATCGGAGAGCTCGCCGCCAGCAGCATGGTCGTGTCGAGGTAAAGGTTCGGAAAGGCGTCCATCAGCGCGAAGTACGCGCTTGTGTCGGGTACGCCGAGGTGCGCGACGATCAGGCTCAAGCGGGGGTGACGCGTCAAGACGCGACGCACGCGCTCGAGGCCGGCGCCCGGCAAATAGTCCCACGGGATCGGCCCCACGTGAGCGACGACGGCGCCGCCGTGTGCCTCGACCATTTCGAAGACGGGGATGAAGCGCTCGTCGTCGAGCGCCAGACGCTGCACGTCCTCGTGGATCTTGAAGCCCGCGCAGCCCGCCTCGAGCGCGAGCCGCGCATCCTCGAGGTACGCGGGATCGTCAAGGTGCACGGTGCCGAGGGGAATCCCAAAACGGTCGAGCGAGCGCGAGGTCTCGACCAGCCACGCATTGAGTTCGCGCGCGATGCCGGTGCGATGCGCGTAACTGAAAAAGATGAAACGGTCGACCCCGGCGCGACGCAAGCAATCGGCCACCGCCGGCGGCTCGGTGGGGTGCACGGAAATATCCCAACTGCTGCGTTCGGCGAACCAACGGCGAATGGCCGCGAATAGGCGCGGCGGGTGCAGATGCGTGTGGGCATCGATAACAGGCGAGCTCATTTGGCCGTGCTTCGCCCTGACGGACAAGGCTTCACTGCGGGAGCGCGGAACCGGCGTCCGCTGTGGCGAGCGCTTCGCAGGCCGTATCGGCGTCGGTAGCCGCCGCGCAGCACGACCAGCCCGCGCGTTGGGAGGCGGCCTTGGCCGGTGCGGTCGTTTTTGCGGCGGCAGCGGCCTTCGGAGGGCTGCGTCCGACGGCGTACGACAACTACGTCTACCTTGCCCAAGCGTGGCTCCACGGGCGGTTGTGGATTCACTGGCCGGGAGACTGGATCGACGCGATTCCGTATCACGGACGTGCCTACGTCATCGAGGCTCCGACGCCGGGCGTGCTGATGCTGCCGCTGGTCGCGGTTTGGGGCGAGGCGGCGAACCAAACGCTGGTTTCCGCTCTGCTGCTTGGATTGGGCGCCGCGGCGGGCTGGACGCTGTGCCGCCGTATCGGGCTTCGTCCGGCCTTGTGCGCGCTGACGGTGGGCATGCTCGTGTTCGCGTCGACGTACTTTTACGCCGGCGCCGTGGGCGACGTGTGGTTCATCGCGCACGCCTCGGCGGTGACCTTCAGCATGCTGGCGCTAGCCGAACTGCACGGACGGCGTCGCGGCTGGCTGGTCGCTCTGTGGGCGATCGCCGCCGCCTTCTCGCGCTATCCGCTGCTGCCGGCGGTCGCCGTCTACGCGTGGCTCGTCTACCAAGCCGGCGGCCGGCGGGGACTGCGCGATTTCGCGCTCGTCGCGCTTCCGCTGGCTGGGCTATGGGTCGCGTACAACCTTGCGCGCTGGGGCACGGTCTTCGATATCGGGTTCACGCTCTTCTGGAAGATCATGGACGTGCGCTCGAAATCCGGCGAGCCCGCTTTCGGCCTTCTGCACGTTCCGATGCAGTTGCGCGCGCTCTTCGGTCTGTCCGGGCCGGCCTTCACGACGGCGTTTCCGTGGATCGTTCCGCCGAAGTTCGGCCTCAGCCTCACTTGGACGAGCCTCGGCTTCAGCGGAGCCTTCTGGGCACCGCTGCGGGAGCGCTACGTTCCGTATCTTTGGCTGCTCGCGATCCTCACGCTCGTGCCGACGCTGTTGTACTACGGGACCGGCGACTACCAGTTCGGCGCCCGCCACGCGCTCGATTTCCTGCCGTTCGTGACCGCGCTGCTGGCCTACGGGCTACGGCGCGGGGTGCCGCGACCGATCCTCGCCGTCTGCGTTCTCAACGTCGCGTTCGGCCTCTACGAGGTCATCGCGTTCAAATATTTCAGTTAGCCGGTTTGGAGGGTCGAGCCGGCAGGCGGCATCCGGGGGCCCGCAACGAAGAAACGGCAGCGATATCATGCCGATCCTTCTCACGTTGCTCTTAGCCTTGGCCGTGGCCGGCCCGGCGACGCCCGCCCCCGCGTCCACGGATACACCCTCGCCGACGCGCATGCTCGGGCTGATCCGCGCGAAGTTTCGCTCGCACCGCCCGCCGCCGCCGTACGTCGTCTACACGATCGAGCGCAAGCAAAACATCTCGGAGGGATATCCCGACTACCTCGAGAGCTACACCTACCACGTCTGGCTGCGAAGCTCGGATCGCGGCGCACTCGCGCGCAAAGTCTATCGGGACTATTTTCGCGGCTTTCTCGAGTTTCAACGGCCGGCCTTCAACGAGGCGCGCGATCCGGGTCCTCCGACCGCCGATCTGTTCGAGCCGGCGCCGCTTCATCCGCAGCCGGTCAGTTTCGTCCCCACGCCCGAGCCGAATCAGACGCCGCTGCCGGTGATCGGTCAGGTGACGGTCATCACCGAAACCGACTACAACGTCGTTTCGATGACGACCGAGGGCTCGCAGCTGCATCTCGTCCTCGAGCCGAAGCGGGATCCCGAGCGCAACCGTCTGCGCGAGCTCTTTGTCGATAAATCAACCTTGGAACTACAAAAGCTCGTCGCTAGCGACCGGCTCTTCGTCGAGCACGGCAGCACGTATTCGGTAACGTTCACGATCGCGATGGGCATGCTGCAAGGCATTCCGGTCGTCACCGACATCCACGGCGTCGTCGGCGACAACTATAACGATGACGGAAAAGAAGTCGACTACCATTTCCGCGACATCTCGTTCCCACCGTCGCTGCCCGACTGGTATTTCGATCAACGCCTGTATGCCCAGCACGAAAAGGACGCCCCGCTGTAGCGCTCGCTAGGCCGTCCTTTGGGATTTGCGGAGCGAATAGCCCATAATGCTGGTGAATTCACGTTCGACCGCCAGATAGCACTCGCAGGAAGCGCCCTCGAGCCCGGCGCGATTGCGAATCAGGATGCGGCCCTGGCTGTATTCGATGAACCCCAAGCGCTGCAAGGTCAGCGCGGCCACGGTAACCCCCGCGCGTCGCACGCCGAGCATCTGGCCCAAGAATTCGTGGGTCAGCATGATCGTATCGTCGGGGACCCGGTCGTGCGCCATCAGCAGCCAGCGAGCGAATCGTTCGTTGACCGGGTGCAGCCGGTTGCAGGCAGCAAACTGAGAGATCGCGGCGATCGTGGCTTGCGCGTAACGCAACACCTGCCTCTCCAGACTTGGCTGGCTTGCGAGGCAGACCTCAAAGTCGGAGGCGCTCATGCTCATGCCGCCATCGGGGATTTGGACGAGCGCCCGTTGCGCTACTTGGCGGGATCCGAGTGCAAGGGCCAGTCCGGTCGTTCCCTCGCGGCCGATGAATCCGACCTCAACGGTCGAGCCGTCGAGCATCTGGGTGATAACCGACACGACCGAGCCGCTCGGAAACAGAACCTGCTCGATGGTTGCACCTGGCTCGTAAAGGACGTCGTGCTGTCGGAGCGAAACGCGGGTGAGGTAGGGCATGAGGTGTTCGCGGGTCTCCTCGTCGAGGCTGTCGACGAATAGATTGCCCGTTTCGCCTGCGGCATTGAGAATGGCCCGCATGGCCGAGTCCTAAACTCTGCCGTTACATAGAAGAACGGCGGTTTGTTGGCACTCGGCAGTGGCACCCGGTCGGTCTATGAGGGGACCGGGGCCGCGCACAGGATTACCGTTGCGGTGCGACGAGTGCCTTTTACGTTCCCCTCGTGGGGTCGCGAGGCCTCTCAAGCGCCGAACCAAACACAGGGCGTGATCCCGACTTGCCAGCACCGGTACGCTTCCGTACAACCGAGGCTATCGCGCGGTGCTACACTTCGGGAAGGCGGATCCCGGCAAAAGCATGAGGCAAATGCAGGACGAAACCAGGGAGCTCCTCGTAACTGCGACTTCGCGCATTTTTGGAGTCGTCGTGGTCAACGTCTCGGGCGAAATCGACATGTCTACGGCAGAGGCTTTTCGCAGCGCGCTGGGGCCGGCGCACACGGAGCCGGTGGCGGTCGTCTCGTTAGAAAACGTGCTCTACATCGACTCCTCGGGGTTAGCCGTTCTGGTCGGCGAACATCGACGCCGGCGCGAGAACGGCCAGCGACTGCTGGTGGTGCTCCCGTCATCGGCGGCATCGCGTGTTTTTCGCATCACGCAGTTGACGCAGGTGCTGGAGTGCTTTGACGATCTTGCAAATGCGATTCAGGCGGCCCGGTCCGAACCGCGCCAGCGGTTCGGCTGCGACGTCAACGCCTCGTTCGACGGCAAGGCCTCACCGGTCGTCCAGCAAGACTCGTAGGCTCGTCTGCCGAGCATGACCGACAAAGCTCGCATCGGCGTCACGGGGCTGGCCGTGATGGGGCAAAACCTGGCGCGTAATTTGGCGCACCACGGTTTTGTGGTGGCGGTGCACAACCGAACGGTCGAACGGACCGACGAGTTCTACCGTGCGTACGGCAGCGAAGGGACGTTCATCGCGGCGCGGGACGTCGCGGATTTCACAGCCGCGCTCGCGCGGCCACGCGCAATTTTGATGATGGTGAAAGCCGGTCAGCCGGTCGACGACGTCATTGCCGAACTGCTGCCCCACCTCGAGGCGGGCGACATCCTCATCGACGGCGGCAACTCGTTTTTCGAAGACACGCGCCGGCGTACGCGCGACCTTGAAGGACGGGGCCTGCGTTTCATCGGGACGGGCGTTTCCGGCGGCGAGGAGGGCGCCCTGAACGGACCGAGCATCATGCCGGGCGGAACGCGTGAAGCATACGCTCACGTCGAGGAGATGCTCACGTCGATCGCGGCGCAGGTCGATGGGACGCCATGCTGCACCTACATCGGATCCGACGGCGCGGGCCACTACGTGAAGATGGTGCACAACGGGATCGAGTACGGCGACATGCAGCTCATCGCCGAGACCTACGATCTCTTGAAGGGTTCGCTTGGTCTCGGCTCCGGCGAGCTTGCCGACGTGTTTGCGAAATGGAACGAAGGTGCCCTCAACTCGTATCTCATCGAGATCACGGCTGCGGTTCTGCGCAAGCGCGACCCGGCCGGCGGGTTTTTGGTCGACTCGATTTTGGACGAAGCCGAACAGAAAGGCACGGGGCGCTGGACCTCTCAGTCGGCGCTGGAACTCGGGGTGCCGCTGACCGCGATCACCGAGGCCGTCTTCGCGCGGATGCTTTCGGCGCGCAAAGCCGAACGCGAGGCGGCCGCGCAGGTACTAGCGGGCCCCGCGAAGCGTAATGGCGCCGCCGGCAACAACGTCAGGCTCATCGAGGATGCTCGCGACGCGCTCTATGCCGCCAAGATCGTCGCGTACGCGCAAGGCTTCGAGCAACTTGCGGCCGCTTCGGCCGAGTATGGCTGGAAACTCGATTTGGGTTCGCTCGCGACGATTTGGCGCGGCGGCTGCATTATCCGAGCCGCCTTCCTCGACCGCATCAAAGAGGCGTACGCCGCCGATGCGAACCTCGAAAACCTCATGCTTGCGCCATATTTTCGCGACGCGCTCGGCAACGCGCAGGATGCTTGGCGCCGCGTCGTCGCGGCCGCCATCGATGCGTGCATACCCGTGCCGGCATCTTCTTCTGCGCTCGCATACTACGACGGCTACCGGCGCGCGCGCGGCCCCGCAAATCTCATCCAGGGCCTACGCGACTACTTCGGCGCCCACACCTACCGCCGAATCGACAAAGACGGCAGCTTCCACACGCGCTGGTCGCAAGACGGCTCCGAAGTACAAGAATAAGACGGCCCGTTGGCAGCGCCCGCCTTACGTAGGAGCCGGCGACGGCGCGGGCCCTGACGGACTCGGTTCCGGCGATTGCAGACCCGGCGGCGTCGCGGCCGGGCTGGGCGGGACGGGTTTCGGGAAGCAGCCGTCGGGCGCGAACATCGGAGGCGCCGTGGGAAGCGGCGGCGTCGCGGTGATGCCGACTTCGATCGGGTAGCTCGAGCCCCCGTCGGTCATGGTCAATACTTCTATCGTCGCTTTGCTCTGTGCTGCCAGCTGGTAGCTCGAGATTTGGTAGCGATTCGGAAGGCGAACGCAGTCGACCGTTTGCAGCGTTCCGTCGACGAGAAAGCTGCTACGAACCACGCCGCCGAGCGGGCGCTCGTAGAGATATAGCCCGGCCGGAACGCCCAGCGGATTGGTGAGATCGAACGTCATGCGATGCAAGACGCCGTAGTCGCCGACGTCGCTGCCGGCATCGTTCGGATCGACGTTCTGCGGCGAGCGGTCCCGGCCGCCGTAACTGAGCGAGGCGTCCGGCCCGCCGACGGTATAGGTTAGAAGGCTCTCGCCGTAGCCAACCAGATCGAATGTCCCGTGACGGTTGTGTCCGTCTCCGGGAAGCTTGGGTGCTTGGAGGTACGCGGCCGGATCGGCATCGGAGGGGATGGCCATCACGGTCAGCGTGACCGGTCCGCCCATCAGCACGCGCACGTCCAGAGCGCCGGCGATGACGTCGCCCGCTTGCGCTATCAAATCGTGCTGCGCCAGGGCCGGTGCCGTTACGTCGACGATCGTCCCTTCGTTGCGCGGCTTGACGAGCAAGAACGTGCGCGAAACGGAATGTCCGACGCTCATCACATCGACGCTCGGACCGGCCACGGCATCGATCAGCGCGACGCGCGTCGTCGTATTGCTAGAGAGCAGTACGAGCACGCGCCGGCCCGGGCCCGTATTTTGATGGTAGTAGTAGAGCCGCATCGGCCGCGCCGCATCGACTGAGCCGCGGAACAAGACGCCGTCGCCGGTAATTCGCTCCGGATCATCGTCGAAGGATAGGAGCGGGGGCATGAAGGGGCGGCTGTCGACGTTCAGCACGTCAGCGTCGACCGATCCCTCGACCGGCACCGTGCCGGCGCCGGCGCGAATCGTTACCGGAATCGTGAAGGCCGTTTCGAACCCGACCTGCAGCGCCTGCGGGGCTGGAGTGAACGGACCGAGTGTGACGACCGCGCCGGGCTGCAGCGTGGGGCGAACGGCGCGTTCCACCGCGTCGCGCAGCGTGGCCTCCAAGAACGTTGGGTCGGCCGGATCACCGGTTACGGTCAGATGCAAGCTCGACGGCACGACACCGGCCGGCACCGCCGAAGGCCCCGGCGCCACCGAAGGCATTGCGCTGGGCAACCCTTGCGCCGACGGAAGCGGCGACGGCGAGGCGAACGGCGTAGGCGGAACTGGCGCTTCGCCGGCTTGCGCCATGGCGGAAGCCACGTTAACGACGAGCGCCAGGCTTGCGACCAATAGTGTAGTGCAGAGGCGCTTCATCCCAGATGGACCTTGCCGCTCGCGCGCTTACGCCCTGCAAAGCGGCGACTCGCCTCAGGTACCCTTGGGTGCGCCGATGTAGCGGATCCACTTTAGATAGAGCGCCGGAGTCGTGGCCAAGCTATTCGGATCGCCGTACACGAAGTAGAACTCATTCTTGGCTGCGAGGAAGTGAAAGGCGAGACTGACGTTGCTTGCGTCGACGTATTGAAAAGTCGGGGGCTCGATCGCGTTCGGCAGATTGCGGCCGATGATGCGACGGACGCCGACATCGAACGACGCATCGTGACTGATCTGCCAATCGAGGCTGGCGCGCTCGAGCCACTGCGCGCCGCCAATTTCGCCGGGATAGGTCGAGAGGTAGTTGTCCTCATCGTCCTCGAGATGCAGGTTGAGCTTGTGCATGACCGGCAGCGTCGTCACGTAGGACCAAGCGTCGAGATGCCCGTGGTAGTACGGTCCGCCGCTGTATTGGATGTATGTCGGCGTATTCGTTGCAATCCGGTACCCCAGGTAAATCTCGTTACCGTCGAATGGTAGAAACTCGCCGTCTGTGACCTTCACTGCCGAACTAGACCCGAAGAAACGCAGCGTCATGAGGTTGCGGAAGTCAAAAAAAAGGTTCTCGGCCGCATCGACTTGCGCCGGGCCGCCGGTCGGATCGTGGTACCAAGCGTAAAAGGTCTGCGCCTGAATGTCGTGGAGCGGTGCGCCGGGCGAGAAGTTCAACGTTTTCTTGGCGAATGCTTCGTAACCAGTGATGCCGGATTGAGCCACATAGCTGTCGACCGGCGCGAACTCGGGCCCGAGCGTCTGGTAGTTCACCACGGCGACTGCCGTGGAACTAGCGTAGCCGCCGCCGGCCTCAGCATAATTTCCCTCTCCCGGCGCGGTGACATTGCTGCCCCGATCCATTGCCGCATTGGCGTAGACGAAGAAGTGTGTGCGCTGGTTGAGGACGCCCGTCGTTATCGAAGTCAGATCGTCGCTCAAGCCGCTAGCCTCGTTGACTGCGATGCGCTGCAGGTTGACGCCGTACGCATTCTCGGCGGTTTCGACATTGTAGTCGACGGCTTGGGCCTCGTCGATGCGCCCGTAGCCGACCGCGTCGAAACCCGCGAAGGTGAAGTGCCCCTGCGTGCCCTCGAGCGCGTAGCCGTCGCGGAAGGTCGGAATCGCCGGTGTATAAAGAAAAGTCGGGCAGTTGGAACACGATATGTTGAAGTTGAACGCCTGGGCCGCTTGGGTAAAGAACGGACGTACTTCTTGATATTGATACGCGAAGGCGCTTGGCGCGATCGTTTGCTGGTCGAGCTCGACATTGGAGTAATCGGGATGGATGGTGGCAACGAGTGAGGCTGTCGGCGTGACGGGGAGCGACAGATCGGCCCCCATTCGCGAAGTGCTTCCGCCGTTGGCCGGCGTGGTGAGTTCTCCCAGACCATAGACCTGCGCGCGCGGCCGGGGACGATTGGTACCCCCGCCGCCGATGCCGACGTTGAGCAACGTACCCGCGAAGATTGGGTCGTTCGCGTTCTGCTGGCGCGGCGAGTACGTCCAAACCGAGAGACCGTTCGTGGCGACTGTCGCGCGCCCGAATTGCGCGCGCCACGTTTTCGACCCGCCGCTGCGAATGACGCCCAGTGGAATGCGCATCGTCACGACATAGCCCGTTGCCGTCTTCTCGCCGACCGCGCTCCATTGCGGCGTGTAGGCGCTATTCTCGCTCGAGGTCTGATAGCGCGTGCCGCGCGGATTTGCGGCGAAGGAGTAGGCAAACCCCTGTGTCCCCTGCGGCCACAAATACGCGATCACGTAGTCGTCACTCGTGACCGACGATCCGTTCGTCTGCTGCTGCTCGAGCACGGGCTGCGGCTGCGTGACGACGAATGCGAAATACAATGCGTTCGCGTCCTGAGCGATGTATACGTCGGTCGGCTGCTCGGCGGCCCGGCGATACGTAAAGTCCGTGAGCAAGCCGATCTTGGCCGCTTTGGACCAGGTCGGATCCAGCGCTCCTGCGATCGCGGGAGGCGGCGACAAGACCGGAACGTCGACCGTCGTGGGGTTGGCCGGCGGGGTACTTGGATTGGCCGTCGCGGTCGCGGGCGGCGCTTGATCCGCGTCGGCCGCCAAGGCCCCCAAACACGACACAAACAGACACGAAGCGACGAGCAACAGTGCAAATCGAGGCACGCGGAGCTTTCTTTAGCGAGAGTCGCCTTTGATACCGTCGAGAGGCTCGCCAGTTTCGTCCACCTATTCTTGAAGAAGGCGGCCTAAAAAAAAACCGACCGCCTTGACTTTTTTTGTCGCCGATGCTAGCGTGGCACGCATGGCGAGGCATCGGGTCGCCGATCGCAGCGTGCCTGCGAGCGAACGCGCAAAGACGAAAGGGCAGCGGACGCGCGCGCGTATCGTGCGCGAGGCTGCCGACCTGTTCAACGTGCGTGGCTATTCCGGAACCTCGGTGGCCGACGTCTCAGCCGCCGCCGGTCTGGAAAAGGGCGGCGTCTACAACCATTTCGAATCGAAGGACGCGCTGGCAATGGCGTGTTTCGAATACGCCGCCGGAGCAGTGCTGACGCGGCTGAACGAAGCCGCCCGTTCGGGTGCGGGCGCGCGCGAGCGGATTTTCGCGATCCTCGAGCTCTATAGCACGATCGCCGGCCAGCGCTTGATGAAGGGCGGATGCCCCATTTTGAATACGGCGGTCGAGGCGGACGACACGCACCCGGCCTTAAGCGCGCTGGCTCGCGGCGCACTGAACTCCTGGCGGGCGACGATCAGGGACATTTTGAGCGACGGGATGGCGGCAGGGGAATTCCGACTGCTGGCTCCGGCCGACGAGATCGCCACGGCGGTCGTCGCGGCTCTCGAGGGCGGTATGATGCTTATCAAGATCTATCGAGAACCGGCCCTCATGCGGGCGGTGACGGCGCAACTCAGCGCCTATCTGCAATCCATCCTGGTGCCGGATGCGCGCTAACACGGCCGGGCCTTTTTTTCGGCCAATAAACCGACCGGTCGTTCATTTCTAATATGGCCGTAAGCGCGCTGCCCGTTCCGACGAGGGCTGACCTGCCGCTGCAAAGCAGCGCGCGGGTGACGGCCGGTTCCGTTCGCGTGGCGCCCGTCGTCGAGTATGGCGCGCGCCGAACGCTCATCGTCATCGGGGTCATGCTCGCAGCCCTGCTGCAAACCCTCGACGCCACCATCGTCAACGTCGCGCTGCCGACAATCGAAGGCAACGTCGGCGCCACTATCGACGACGGCACGTGGATCATCACCGGCTACATCATTTCCAATGTCGTGGCGATCCCGCTAGCGCCGTACTTTCTGCAGCGCTTCGGACGGCGGCAATACTATGCGACCTCGATTGTCGGCTTCACCGTCGCATCTTTTTTGTGCGGAACCGCTACGACTCTCCAGACGCTGGTGGCGTTTCGCATCATCCAGGGCATGTTCGGCGGCGGCCTGATCGCCACGTCGCAGATCATCCTGCGCGACACCTTTCCGCCGGAAAAGCTGGGGACAAGCTCGGCGCTGTTCGCCGTCGCACTGACCTTCGGCCCCGCGCTCGGCCCGACGCTCGGCGGCGCGCTGACGGACCAGTTTTCCTGGCCGTGGGTTTTCGACATCAACCTCGTGCCGGGTTCAATTGCGGCCCTGATCGTGCTGACCACGCTGCGCAACCCGACGAAACCGCAAAGGATCCCGCTCGACACGGTCGGAATCGCGCTCTTGGCCGTCGCCCTCGGCTGCATGCAGTACGTGCTCGACGAGGGCGAACGCCACGACTGGTTTGGCGACAGCGGGATCGTCACGCTGTCCATCGCGTGCGCGGCCGGGCTCGGGGCGTTTATCTGGTGGGAGCTTTACGGCGCCCGCCGTCCGATCGTCGACCTACGGATCTTTCGCTACCGCAACCTTCGTTTCGGATTGCCGGTTGCGCTCATGCTGGGCATGACGGTGTTCGGCCCGACGGTGCTGCTCCCGCAATACGCACAGCGAACGCTTGGGTTCACGGCGACCCTAGCAGGGCTGCTCGTGCTGACCCGCGCGCTCCCCGTGCTGGTGCTTACGCCGCTGGTGGCCCGCGTCGCCACGAGGTTCGATTTTCGCTTCCCGCTCGCGCTCGGATTCGCGCTGAGCGCCGTCAGCGCACTTGGGCTCAGTTCGCACATGACCACGAGCAGCGAGTTCGGAACGTTCTTCGTTTGGCTGGTCATCGGCGGTATCGGGCAATCGATGCTGCTCGTCCCCCTGCTCGTCGGAATCCTCGGATCGGTAGCGCCGCAAGATTCTCCGAAGGCGAGCTCGTTCGTGAGCCTGAGCGTTCAACTCGGAGGCTCGATCATCAGCACCCTGTTGATTACCTTGTTCGACCGGCGGACGTATTTTCACTCAGATATTTTGCGCGGCGCCGTTACCCTGGCGCATCCGAAGGTTCGCGCGCTAGCGGCGCTTCCACACGGCACCGTGCAGCTGGCGGCGCTCGTTCGCCAACAAGCGGAGAGCGCGGGGTTTGCCGATGCCATCTTCTTCTTGCTCCCGCTTTCGGCGTTGGCCGTAGCGCTCAGCGCGATGCTGCAACGACGGAAGCCTGCGACCGGGCCGCTCGCCCCTCAACCACAAGTCTCGAATCTACGAAGCGCGGAGACTCCGAAAGTGACAAGGAAACCCGTATGATGATGCCCGATGCGGCAGAACCCTTCGAGAAAACCGGCGAACTCGAGCGCATTGCGACGCGGTTGCTCACCCCCCGAGCGACGTCCGCCGGTTGCCTCAAATGTGGCGTGGGATTTCCGCACGACCCTCGACTCACGGCATGGGCCGATTGCATTCTGGACGATCGGTTCCGGCCCAGCCGTTCTGCTCGTCCATGGCTGGGAGGGCACCCACGCTGACCTCGATGCGTTCGTCGCGCCCTTGCTGGCTCGAGGCATGAGCGCCGTCGCGCTGGACCTTCCGGCGCATGGCGAGAGTGCCGGCACGACCGCCACGCTAACCGAATGCGCCGAGACGGTCGCTGCGCTCGGTACCCGCATCGCAGCGCTGGCCGGGGCGATCGCCCACTCAGCCGGCTGTCCGTCGACGGCGATTGCGCTCGAGCGCGGCTTGCAAGCGCAACGTGTCGCACTCATCGCGACGCCCGAGCGGTACGATCGCTACGTGCGATGGTTTGCGGGTGAAGCTGGTGTCGATGGCGACGCACTTCTCGCAACGATGCGCGCCCGCGGTCTCCATGCCGGATCGTTGGTTTTGCCCGAGACCGCGGCCAGGCTCGACGTTCCGGCGCTAATCGTGCATTCTACGGACGACCGCACCTGCGACGTACGCGGCGCCCGAGCGGTCGCTGCCGCGTGGCGGGGAAGCACGTTCCTCGAAGTCGACGGCCTGGGGCATTCGCGCATCCTGCGCGATCCCGCCGTCGTCGAACGCGTCGTCGAGTTCGTAACGGGGCGTGCTGAGAAATAGACGCCTGTTCCCTATCGTGGCGGTCGCTTTTGCGTTCGTGGGCGTTCGCGCGCACGCGAGCGCCACAACCGTTTTCAGCGAGCTCGTAGAAGCCGGAGTTCCAACCACGCGTTTTTCGAACGCCGAGCTTGCGCGACCGATCGGGGACTACCGGACCTCGGTGGCGGGAAACATTTTTCTCCTCGCTTACTACACGGCAGGCCCCGGCTCGGGGTTAGAACGGCCGCTTCGAATCGTTCGCTACGACAGGCTCGATCGGAGTCTCCGAGGGGCTGCGCTGTGGCGGGGCCCGGCGGCCCGCGCAGATTTTCGTCGCGGTGAGGCACGGATCGACTGTCTCGGTTCGCTGCTTGCGATCTTCGAGCGAGGCGAACGCATTTACGTTCGAACGCATCTCTCGCCCTCGGCAGGATGCATGCTCGTTTTCAGTTCGCGATTGCAGACACTCGCGGCGCTTTCGGGGTGGACGCTCGGATTCGTGGGAGATCGTTACGCAGTGCTCCGCGAAAGCGAAATCCATTGGACCAGGCTTCCGCAGCTTGCGCTCTCCGTGTACGACGCGGATCAAAATCGGATGACCTCGCTTTATCCCCCTGCCGGCGATAGCCGGCCGCGCGGTGCTGATGTTGCGGGAAGCATCGCTATCAATGCAAGCGCCCGGGCCTTCGCCTTTCGCTCAAGCGACTCGAGCGGCCGCAACCTCGTCGATTACGTATACTTGCTGCGTGAGGGACGCTGGCGTTATCGTGCTTTCCGCGATGCTCGAATCGAAGTATTGTTTGGCGTTCACACGCTTGAAGAGATCGTTAAGAACAGGCCGGCGGCGCCGTTCGAGCGCCTGCCGGACGGTAAGTGAGACGCTGCCGGCGCTCAGAGCGTTGCTGAGCTCCTGGCCGCTTGGGCGCCGTAGTTTGCGATGAGGGCGGCACGGCTGCGCACGCCGAGCGCATCGTAGATGGCACGCGTCTGGTTGTTGATCGTCGAGACGCTGCGGCCGAGTTCGCCCGCGATCTGGCGCGCCGATTTACCTTCGCAGATCGCCGCCATGACGCGGCGCTCGGCCGCAGACAGAACGCTGCCTTTGTCGCTCCCGAGGCCGCGCCGTTTTACTTCCTCGTTCAGCCACGAGCGCGGCACGGGCTTGGCGATGGCCGCCACCTGTCGAAGGAGGTCGGCCGAGGCTTGCGTCTCGTGGAGATCGAGCAACGTTTCGCCGTGCCGCATATGGTACCCGATCTTCGCCCAGCAGCCGGCCGTCGCTCGTAACTGATCGGTGGCGCCTTTGTCATTCATTCGGGCCACGAGAGCGGAGGCGTGGCGCTCGAGCGCCTCCGCTCGAGGGTCGGCCTCGAGCGATGCAAGCGAGTCGACCGCCTTGCGCGCCGAATGATACCGCATCAAGGCTTGTGCCGCGGAACCCTCGTTGAGGCGTGCGGCCTCGGCCGCGTATTCGAGGAGCGCCATGCGACCATCTTGGGTCGATTCGCTCCAAACGACTTGGCCAATGAGAGCACGCGCCGCGGCAAGATGCTGCCGGGGTGCAAACGAGTCGCCCATGACGCGATGTAATGAAGCAAACGTTACGTGAGCGTGAATCAGCGGAGCCTGTTCTGACGTGACCGCAAGCGCTTCGCCAAGGAGAGTCCACGCGCGATGCGGATCGCCGGCCAACAGCGCCGACGACGATCGAGCTTGCAAGACGTACGAGTGAATGACCGACAGATCCTCGGACCAGCGTACCTGTTCGTACTCGCGCTCGACGACTCTGGCAAGGTGGACGTCCAGCAGTTCGAAGGCGAAGCCGGCAAGGACGTGCAGCATGCTCGCCAGCAAATGTTCGTCCCGATGGCGAGCGCTGCGGCCCGCAGCTAGCGCGTCCATAAAAGTGCGCGACGCCAACACGTAGTGGCCGCGACTGGTCTCAATCCAGCCCAAGAGCCCGAGGGCGCGCGCATACATGACGTCGGCCTGCGCGTCCAGAGCCGCGGCGAGAACTTTCTCGGCTGCGTTGAGGTCCCTCGCAAGCCAGAGGGCGAGCGCATGGTAGTAGGCGCGCTCGGCGATCACGTACTTGTCGCGCGCAGCGATAGGCGAAGACAAAAGCGCCAGTCCCGCCTCGCGTTTGCCCATGCGATACTTCGCGATCCCTCGCAGCGTCCTGATCGAGTCGGCCGCGTCGACGTCGAGGCGCGCATAACCGTCGGTACCTCGAAGCGCCTCGGCCGCGCCGGCGGCGTCACTCGTCCGCAGCAGGACGCGAGCGCGAAGAAGTGCCGCCTCGAGGTGCTCGTGCGAGCGCTGCGGCTCCGTCAAATCAAGCTGTGCGAGGCATTCTGCGTACCGCCCGTCCAGCCACGCGGTCCGAGCTTCGGCCAAACCGGCGGCCGGCTCGATTTGAGTTCGGCTGAGCGGATGCTTTGCGGACATATTCCCTCCGTCGGGGGCTAGTGGGCGCGCTCGGCCGGCTTTTTACCGAGCAGGGCCGGCGGCGGCCAATGGCGAGAAGTACCTATCGCTTTAAGCTAGCGGGTTAGGCTCGCGAGCGTTATTCGTGCGGACGAGGTAGAAACCTCGACATTACCATACAGGTTAAATACACATATATATGATAATAATATAGATAGTATTCACTAGAAGACTGCTTCATTATTGAGGGTGGCGGCCGAAGTACTGCCGCTGAACCCATGAAGGCAGATTACAATGTTTGCAGTCCTGCTTACAGCCATCCTTACGTCGTTTCTCTTGGCGGGCGCCGGCCATCACGCGCCAAGGGTCGCCGCCGGTCACAGCGTCGTCGTCCTCGACGACGGCGGCACCGGCACCGACAGCGGCGGGGGTCTAACCGGCGGCGGACCGCCCGGCTAAAGACGCACTTGGGTTGAGGCAGGCGCCTCGACATCGCCGGAAGCGCATCGCGTCAGTGAATGCGGACACCTGATCACGACGATAGCGGATCAATAGGACCGGCAAACAAGATAAGGTTCCCGTCGGGGTCTATAACAACGAAAGTCTTCGCTCCCCACGGCTCCTCTTTCAGGTTTTGATCGAACCGCACTCCGGCCGATTGAAAATCGATGAAGAGTCGACCGATCTCGCCGGCTGTGTTAACGGTAATCGAAGCTGAGAGCAGATGCTCTCGCTCGCGGATGTCGCCGGCGAAGACCGGCTCACCAACCAATCGCAGGTTCAGTCGCGCATTATCCCGGCGAACCTGTCCGTAGAATGGCGGATCGCCATACGTGAAGGCGACTGCGAAGCCGAGCTTGGATGTAAAGAACGCGCACGATGCCTTAACGTCGACCACGTAAAGCTGAGCTTCGGTGGAACTGAGGACCGGGTGGTCCAGGGTCGCTGTTGCATGGGGCGTCATCGCAATGGCTCCTACGTTGAGCTGGGATTCCCGATGTGCCCGAGGCTATTCCACGCCGCATTCTTGGTTTCCAGCTTCCGAACAACGCTAGGGCTTGGCAGCTTGACCGCGAAGCCCGAGCGCAACATTCCTCCACGCCTGCACTCAGAAGAACACTGCGCAGACATATATGGACGTTCTGTTTGTTCACGGTTACAGCGAGACGTCGCTCGGAGCATATTTCGATCTACCTAGCCGCTTGAAAGCGGCTCTCCCCTCGGTCGATCGAATCGTCCTGGCAGCGTTCAATTCGCTTGACGACACGATTACCATCGACGACCTCGCGGAAGCGATGGAAACTCGTATGCGCGCGCTCGAGAATGGAGGCGCGTTTACCATGCAGGGCGCCGCCATCGTGTGTCACTCAACCGGTGCGCTGGTCGCGCGCCGCTGGCTTCTCAATCGGCTGGCGACCGGCAAGGTCATCCCGTCGCACCTCGTGTCGATGGCGGGGGCAAATCATGGGTCGACTCTAGCCCAAATGGGCAAGAGCGTGCTCGGTTATCTTCAAAAGATGCTTTTCAAGCATCTCTTGACGGTGGGGGCGAACGTTCTCACCGACCTCGATTACGGCAGCGATTTCCTCTTGCGGTTAAACCGCGAGTGGCTCTTGCGCTGGAACGACGGATCGCTCGACGGGCTCTTCGCTTTCAGCATGGGCGGCGACAACGTTGGCTCGGATCCCGCGTTGCAGGTCTTTTGGCAGACGCACGAGCCCGGCTCAGACAACACCGTTCGCATCTGTGGCGCGAATTTAAATTATACGATGATCGACGTTACGAACGGCTTTGCCGGCCCGACGATCACCGCACAGAGACCGAACCGGCCCGTACCGCACCGGGTCCTTTCCGGTTATTCGCATTTCGGTCCCGAGAGCGGCATCCTCGGATGGGTTCAGGGAACGCCGCCCGGAGACGTCGTACTTGCCGCACTAACCGATGCGCTCGGCGTCGGAAGCGCAGCTGCGTACGCCGACGCGCAGAGCCGGTGGGCTGCAGACCTCGCTTCTTGGATCGAGGAACAACGGCAAGATCGCGCCGAGGGCGCCGTCAGCAAGGTAAACTCGACGGTCGTCTTTACCATCAGTGACGAGAGCGCCCGCTCAATCGAGGATTGCATGATAGCGTTTCTCGACCAGCAACAGCTCGGCACGGCCGGCAACGCGGTAAATCCCGCCAACGTTAGCAATCTCGTCGCAGCCACGAACAACGTCTCGTCGGCGATTCTGCCCCACTCGCCGATCCAGAACGAGGCCCAGCTTGGGTCCTACTCCTTCTACATCGACTACGACGAGTACCTCACGACGAGCCCTCACTGGATCCACATCGAGGCCTCTTTACCGACGCAGCTTTTGGGCGTGACGCCCCTCATCTTCACCCAACCGGCGACCCTTCCCCACGCAATCGAACCAAACGAAATCACCTACGTCGCACTGACGATGCAGCGCGACGCGGACGACGCGTACGCCGTTTACGGGTTCGGTCCACAACTCAATTTGAGCGGCACGACCTGGATGCCGTTTCCAAGCCCGGGGAGGCTCAGTCCATGAGGACGAAACTCGAATCGCACACTTTGAGCTGGAGATAACACATTGCCATCAGAGATATGGTCCGACCGCAAAGTCTTGGCAAAGGCGCTCGGTTTCGAGCTCGCCTCAGTTGGTTTTTTTCTCGAAGACGATACGGAAAAGGCACTTCCAGGCTGTCTTTCGCTCGTCGTGAGCGTCCGAGTCGTCGGCGTGCAGATCGGCAGCACGACGATAAACCCTCTCAAAGACGGTCCCTTTCAGGTGGCTTTTAAAGAGCCAGTCGGCGGCGCGGCGCAGGGCCGCGTCGACGACACGCACGCCATCGACTCGAGCGGCGCTTCACCAGCAGCGTGGGGAAACGCATCCGCGGTCGGCTTCAGGGTTACGGCGGTCGGCGACGTGACGATTCCGATCTCCGCAATTGCCGGTCTGCTTCCGCTCGGTCCTCTGATTAAACTCGCGCTCGCTCATTTCGGAAACAAAGTTAAAGTAACGCTCGCGCACGAGGACGTCGTCGCGCATTTGCCCCGCCACGCTTAATCGCAACGAGCCGTTCCTCCGACGACAGAGGCTCGAGGGACGGCGACAAATCAACGTAGGCCCGCGCGGGCGTCAAAGTTGTTCGGAGGGTGGCGGCGTCGGTGACGGGGTCGGAGTCGGTGTCGGAGTCGGAGTCGGTGTCGGAGTCGGAGTCGGCGTTGGAGCCGGCGGGGGCGACGGCGGCGTGGGTGACGGCGCCGGCGTGGGTGTGGGTGCCGGCGTGGACAATGCGGTCAGCAACAGCGTGCCGTCGGGACTGCCGAGGCCGGTGCAAGCATCCCATCCAGGCCCGGCGCTATAAGCTCCGTTGTTGCCGGACGTAATGTCGTGAAATGCGTTTGGGTTGGCATAGAGCTGGGGGTTTACTAAACCAAGCGGCGTCTTTAACTGCTGATTGATGCGCGCGACGAGACCCGCATAAAGCGGCGCCACGGCGCTTGTGCCGCCGACGACGGTTGCGCTCCCGTCGATAACGACGTTATAGCCGGTCTCCGGGCTGGCGTCGCCGGCCACGTCGGGGACGCCGCGGCCAATATGGCCGCCCGGGTTCGCGGACGGCGGCACGCCGGCGTTCTGCTGCCACGCCGGAAGCGGGAAGACGTCGCTCACGCCGCCGCCGGTGGCCCCGCCGTCGCTTCCGTCATTCCACACGGTCTCGCTTGCAATCGTCGTGCCTCTAAGCACGAGCTCCGTTCCGCCGCAGGCCACCACGTGCGGGCTCGAGGCGGGGAAGTCGACGTGTGCGGCGCCGTCACTTTCGCCGTCGCTCGAGCCGCCGTCTCCCGCCGCGACCAGCACGGTGATCCCCATCGTGGCCCCGTCGGCGAACGCGGTGTCGAAGTTCGTGAGGGCCGACGAGGTCCAGGTCGACTCGGGTCCGCCCCAGCTGATCGAGACGATTGAGGGCTTATTCGTCGTGTCGTGGATCGCCGTCGTGACCGTGTCAAGAAAACCCTGATCTGTGTTCGGTCCAAAATAGACCACGATCTTCGCGCCTGGCGCAAGCGAGCCCGCGACCTCGATGTCGAGCAGCACTTCGCCGTCGGCGCCGTCGGGATCCTGATCCGGCACGTTGGTCGCCCCATCGACGCCAACGCTCGTAACTGACGGCGTCGCGATACCAAGGCCTGAAAAAAACGTATCGAGGTCGCTTTGCGAGAAGCCGCCGCCGAGCTCGATGAGTGCGATCGTCTCGCCGGTGCCGTCGAGACCGCTTGGAAACGCGTAGGCTTGGCCGATGGTCGGCGGGGCGTAGGACGTTTCTTCGGAGGCTGCTGCCGGACGGATCGCCCGGCGATAGTGGGCGCGCGCCTGGGGCCGCTCGTCGAGCCCGAAAACGCCGGAGATCATGGGTGCGACTGCGGCTGGAACGCTCAATTCCCCGGTTCTACCGCGAAAGTCAACGCCGCCGCTTCGGTACATTTTGAAGCTCGTGCTGAAGGCGGTCGCGAGGTCGGCGAGGGTGCCTTCCACGACGACGCTGCGACGCCCTAAGCTGGCTTCGAGCACGATCAATCCGCTGTCCAATGCGAAGCGTTCGACAGCGGCCACGTCGGCCGGGTTAGCCCCATACTCGGCGGCGAAGGCCTCGCGCGAAAGGTACGCGCGCGCGCTCGGCGGCCGGCGCGTCAGTTCATCGAGCGCGGCGCGCGTCGATGAGCGTGGCCGCAGGACGATGGTCACGGTGGTGCATGCGGTAGTGTCGGGAACGCCCACCACGACCGCGCCGGCCGGAGCGTCGCGCCGGCTGCCGGGGATCGCAACGCGCGCATCTTTGCTCGCCATGACTGCCTCTCCAATGAAGCTGCCTCAGGACCCTGCGTCTCGCGAAAAACCGCCAACGGCAAGCAGACGATCGGCGTGCCGGGACGTCGTTGCGGGCGTTACATCACGGGTTTCGCCGTTGGGAAGGCGCACCCGCTCTTCGACGGCGCGACGTGCGCCCACAGATGGATCAGGCCGGCCCAGTGATCGGGCTCGGGCGTCACGTGCGGCTGAGGTTTCCCGCGCAGATACTGCGATTCAACGAAGACGAGGACCGGACGAACGTCGTCGGCGATGACGTCGACGCACGTCCCGGCCGGAACTACGCCGACGAGCCGGCCCAGACTCCCCTGCATGAACGTGCCGTCAGGGTTGACGAACACGACCGGCGGACGGTCACGTAAGAGGCGCGCGCCAAGAACGAGCAGTCCTGCCGGACGGCGCGCCGTCCATGATGTCGCTCCGATCAGCGGCGGCATTGCGCCGACCGGCGGCGGTGCGCACTTTGGATCGGCGGCCGCGGAAGCCGGGAGCGGACTTGGCGACGCCTCGGGCATCTCGACCGCATACTGCGCGCGCACATTGCACGCGTGCCCCAAGTTGCCGCTTGCAACCTCGGCCATCTCCGAAACGAAGGCGACCGCCGTCTTGGGTGCGACCGTCTGTGCCGCACCGGTGACTCGCGATCGGTGCACGTTTGGTTGCGTTGGAGTGATCGCATGGTGGTAGGTTGTCGAAAAGGTGGCGAGATTGACCCAGCCGGCGCGATCTTGCGCCGGGCCTAGCTTCTCAAGCAACGCTTCCTCAGGTTCGGTTCCGACCGGCTGATCGCCGTTGAGCGTCGCCATGAGCTGCTTGCGCTTTTGCTCGGCGTCCTCGAAGTATTCATCGGCGTACGCGGACGTCACGAGGTCGAAATAGGACCGGCTGTGGATGAACGTATGGAGAATTGCGTCATGATCGGCCGAATCAAGCATCACGGCGAGCGCTCGCGCAGGGGCGGCCGCCGCGCTTGGGTCGGGATTGACATGGACCAACCGCGCGCCGATCAGCAGCACCGTCTCCTTCTGCTGCTCGGTCTCCGCAAGATCTTGCAGCGCCAAGAGGGTCGCCGCTGCTTGCTGAGTGTCACCGGTATAAAACGCCTTGTTCGCAACGACTGAGTCAGCCAGCAGCTTCTCGAAGCTCGCATTGTATGTTTGCGCATTCTCTCGCGAGGCGTTGTACTGAGTGTAGATACTGACGCCGGCCGCGACGAGCGTCGAGATCGAGGCAGGCAACAGAAACTGCACGACCGCCTGACTCCACCACGGTTGTGATTTCACGCCCGTGGTGGAGTCGCCGACGGTATCCGATCGGTCGGGCCCGGCGGAGGAGCCGGGTTCGGCCGGCTCATCGCCGGCCCCAGGTTGATTCTTCACAGAGCACCACGATTGAATTACGTTTTTACGCGCAGGACCGGGCTTCTCGCGACCGTCCGGCGCGGCGCAAGTTATTCGAACATCATTGCCGCAGTGACCGTGCTCTTTTCTTTGTCGCAGACGACCTTCCCGGTCAAGACGGCGGCACCCGAGAACGTAACCGGTGCCGAAGCCCAAGCCCAATCGTAGCCGCCTTCTCCGCTGACCTTTACCTTAGCCGAATTCTTGGAGATGACGGTCGTCCCCGATGCGACGGCATACGAAACCGCACACGTTCCGCTGAAAGAGAGGTTGGTCCAAGCGACGTTGTATTGCCAGGTCGAGCCACTCGGCACATAATTGAACGAGACCGGCAGGCCGAACGTACCGGCCGTGTCATCCACGCAACCGAAGCACGGTACGTGGGCGACGTCTTCGCCGCTCGCGACGAGGTTGGCGTAGAACGTCGGCGTCCCCGTATGGGGCCGAACGCGTACGGCGAACGGCACGAAGAACGGCCGTACGAGCGACTCGACGGCAGGCGTGCTATCGATAGCGCGAAGGCCGGTCTGAACCGATTGCGCGTACCACGCATCGCCCGATTGGGCGGCCATTGCGTTCGACGGCAGCGCCAGTGCGAGCCCTACGGCTGCAAGGGTGAGAGCTTTCATTTGCGACATTCCTTACGGTAACTTCAGAGTGATTTCAGCCCGCAGCCAAGGCCGGAGGCAGAGAGGTAGACGCCGACTGATTACGCCGGCGTCCTTAATCCGCTTTTCTGTTTGGGTGCTACATCCGCCTGGGCATGTACCCGAAAGTACCAGCGCCGCGTCTTTGACGAGCGTGGAATGCTACATTGGGCGGCGGGCGCGTGAAAACAAGGACGCTCCCGCGACGAGTGTGCCGACTGCGAGCCAGCCTAGAAGGCCCTCTGGAACGGGGCCGCTCGACGAGAACGGGATGCGCGGCGTGGCCGCCTCCACGTCGAGCGAGACGACGTACGAGGCCACGTCGTTGATGTCGCGCTGGTTCAGTTGGCGATCGGAGAAGCGCGGCATCTCTTCGGGGCCGACGCGAATGGCTTCGGCGACTTGGGTGACGCTCGCGTCGTGTAACGTCGGTGCCCAAAGGCTGCCGCCGATAGAGGCACCGTCACCGTCGTTGCCGTGGCACGATTCGCAATTCTGGTCGTACAGCTCGCGACCACGATGAAGATTGCCGCCCGTTTCGATTTCCGGAATCGGCGTGCCGCCGGGGGCGACCGACGTTACGTAGGCTTCGATGCGGGCAATCGTCGCTTGCGTAAGTTGCGGGCCCCGGTGCCCGACCTCGATCCATGGGACCGCGGCGGGCATGCGCCCGGTCTGCAGCTCGAAATCGACGTAGGCGGCGCCGGCGCCGCGCAGCGACGGCGCGTTTACGCCTCCGCGCAGATCTTCGCCGTGACACGAGGCGCAGCGCGTCTCGTAATCGAGCTTGCCCGACGCGAGTAGTGCGGGCGCGCTCGCGGCCAGGTACATGACAAACAATCCCGCAGCGAACATGGCTTCAGGCAAGCCGGCGCTCGCGCGCGCCCCAATCGGCGACGCACCACAAGAGAACGATGAACAGCGGCGCCCCGCCGAGGATCCACATGGTCGCGCCCGCAGCGGCCTGGTCGTCTAGTGCGCCCGGTCGCGCAGCGTAGTGAGCGTAGAGAACGTGCTGGCTAACGTAGAGCGCGAAGCCCAAGAACGCGCTCATGGGAATCGCTAAGAATATCGCCAGCAGACGCACGGGATGCGAAGGCGCGTGCGGCGCGGGCGCGACGGCAAGCAAAGGCGCCCAAAAGATCAGAGCCGATCCCAGATAGAGCGCGTGCAGCGCCGCGTGAACCGGCTCGTGTTCGAGCGCAGCCTCGTAAAGGGGCGAGAAGTGCGTCGCGTACAGTACCGCAGCAAACTGTAGCCAGGCGACCGCCGGGTGACCCAAGACGCGTGCCGGCGGCGATCGCAGGATGGCGGCCAACGCACCTGCTCGACCGGAGGGTAGCGCCGCCAATGCCAACCGGGGCGCGGCAGCGAGAAGCAACAGCGGCGCAACGACGCCGATCAAGATCAGGTGTTGCACCATGTGCCAGGTCAGCGACGACGTTGCGCGTTCGTCGATCGGGCCGAACAACGCAATCACCAGCGCCGCGAGGGCGAGAGCGAACGCGAGCACCGCGCTCGGCGGAAAGGGTCGATGCGCGCGCCGCACGCGAGCGAAACCCCAACCATACAGCAAGGCGGCGATCGCGAGCGATAGCAGGACGATCATGCCGACTTCGGTTCTTCCTCGTCGAAGCCGCCGCCGGCATTGCGCACGAACGCGACGACCCGTTCGTTCTCGGTGCCGTACCGGTCGTAGCGCGATCGAAGCTCGCGCGCCAGCTCGGCGGCAATCAAGCCAGCCGCAATCGAGCCGAATGGGAAGAGCGCTCGGTACAGGGTGACGAGCGCTTCCACGGGGACGTGCATCGCGCGCGCTTGCTGGTCGTCGCTCGCGGCCAGCGTCAGCACGACCCCGGCGGAAATGAGCGCCGTACCCACGCCGACGCGCCAGGGAGCGGCGCTAGCCGGAACGAGCACGTCGTGACGGCGGTCCTCACGAGTGATGCGCTTGTCGATCCACGGCCAGGTAATGACGAGCGCGAATGCGAGCAGCGGCAAAACGACTCCGGGCCAAAAGACGGCCGGGATCGGATGGCCGAAGATGCGCCACTCGACCGCCGGACCGAGACGCAGCGCGCCCTCGAGCCAGCCGGCGTACCAATCCGGCACCGCTGGATTCGGAACGGTCCAATCCTGGTAAGGCCCGTAAAGCTCGATCGGATTGATCTCGATAAACGAGCCGAGAGCAAGCAGGATCGCAACGGTCGCAGCGAGCGCGCATAGCGTCCGTAGGGCGTAATCCGGCCAGAAGCGTCGCCCCACGACCCGCGTTGCATCCGGGACGAACTGCGTATGTTTCTGGTAGACCAACAGTCCCAAGTGCAGCGAAAGCAGAATGCCGATCGTTACCGGCAAGAAATACACGTGGAGCGTGTACAGCCGGCCGAACAACAGCGGCCCTGGATACGATCCGCCGTTGAGAAAGTCGGCCGCCCAGCCCCCGATGAAGGGAATCGACATCGCAACCGACGTCGCGATGCGCAAGCCGGTCCCCGAGAGCGCATCGTTGGGGAGTGAATAGCCCGTGAATCCGGTCACCGACGCGAGCACGAGCATGAGCACGCCGACCACCCAGTTGATCTCGCGCGGCTTGCGAAAGGCGGCCGTAAAGAAGATGCGGCCCATGTGGACGAGGATCGCGGCTACGAAAACAACCGCGCTCCAGTGGTGCACTTGCCGCATCAAATAGCCGATCGGCGTAGCGTGCGAGAAACCGATCACCGAGGGATACGCCTCGGCCGTAGAGGCTTGATAGAAGAACGTCATCCAAATGCCGGTCGCGACCAGCACGATGAAACAATACAGTGCGAACTCGCCCAGGTAGAACGACCAGTGGTCCGGATAGATCTTCGCAAAGGCCTCGCGGATCCAGGCGTCGCTGCCGAGGCGCTCGTCGAAAAAGCGTTCGATACGGCGCAGGATCATGTCGTCCGCCACCACTCGTCGGGGCCGACCGGGTCCGCGAAATCGCCACGGGCTATCAGATAACCCGCATCGTCGAGGTCGAGCCCGAGTTGCGGCAGAGGCCTCGTGGCCGGCCCCGCAACCGGTCGCGCACCGAAAATGACGTCAAAGACCGATTGGTGACAGGGGCAATATAGCTGGTACGAAGCGTGCCGGTAAATCGCGACCGGGCACCCCGCGTGGGTGCAGATCTTCGAGTACGCGACATTGCCGTGTTGCACCCAGCCGGCGCGCTCCGGCGGCAGCGAAACCACGCCCTCCTGCAGGCGCAGCAGCAGGGTAGCGGACAGTGGCGAACCGACGTGGCCTTCCGGGAAAACGGTCTCGATGCCGCCGATGGCGACGTCGCCGGGGCGCAGCAGCCGTCCCTCGGGCGTGACCAGTCGCGCGCCCTTCGTCCAAGCCGTGCCGTGACGGCGCGGGCGGCGCCCGAGCGAAACCAGGGGCACCACCCCGGCGAGCGCGAAGGCACCGAGCGCCGCAACCCACATTCGGCCGAATAGGCCGCCGCGCGTCACGACCGGTTCGGGCGCGCCGGACGGGCCGCACGGCTCGCGCGGTTCGCTCAGGTCGCTCGGGGCGTTCAACGCGAGCGCGAGTGCCCCAGCATATACGGCGATGGCCAGCAGCGCAATAGTCGCCAAGCCTCCGACGATCGCCGGATTCGCGTGCAGGGCAGCCGCGGCCGCGCTACCGAGCGCGGCGATCGCCGCCAGCAAAGGCGCGCCGTTCTTCATCGAATCAGATAGATCGTCGCGTAGATGCCCAGCCACACGACGAAGACGAAATGCCAGTAGTACGCGATCGCCTCGACACCGGCGTGATTGTCTCGCGTAAACGCGGGCTTTCCCAGGAAGATCGCCAGTGCGGTCAACAGGATCGCACCCGCGATTACGTGCGCCAGATGCGTCCCGGTCAGCACGTAAAACATCGTTCCAAACGCATTCGTATCGACCTGAAAGTTTGCGTGGGCCCACCCGTCGAGTGCGACGTAGACGAAGGCGAGCGCGCACAAGAGGGTCAGCACGAGCATGGTCCGCGCGACCTGACGGCGGCCACGGGCCGCGACGACCTGCGCGACGCCCATCGTGACGCTTCCGATACCGAGCAAAACCGTCCCGATCGTGCCGCCGACGAGGTCGAGTTTCGTCCCAGAAGGGGGCCAGACCGCATTCGTCCCGCGCAAGTCGAACCAGGCCGCCAACAGACCGGCAAACAACATCGATTCGGACGCGAGGAACACGACGACCCCGAAGACCAGGGGATGTGCCCGGATGGCAACCGACCGCATGTCGTGTGGTACCCGGAGCGGCGCCCAGGCAAAACAGGGTAATATCCCGGCATGCACGGACAGATGTGGCCGTCGCCTGCGACCGCGCAAGCTTCGGTACTTGCGAACGACTGGTTGCTTTTCGGGACGGCGGGTCTGGCGGTTGCCGTAATCGTCTGGGGCCTGATCCTCTTCTCAGTGTTCCGCTGGCGCCGCAAGGGCCAAACGGAGGGCCCGCTGCCGCCGCAGTTCGACAGCAACAATCCGCTCGAGATCGCCTGGACGGCCATTCCACTCTTGATCGTCCTCGCGCTGTTCGTCTACACGTACCGGGCCGAAGCCGACGTCGAACGGCTGGCCCCCAAACCCGACGTCATCGTCGACGTGAACGCCTACCAGTGGAACTGGACCTTCGCTTACCAGGGCGGCCCGACAGTCCAGGGCTCGTTCGCCGATCCGCCGCAGCTCGTGCTCCCGCTGGGCGAGACCGTTCGGATCGTTTTGACCTCGAGCGATGTCGACCACGCGTTTTGGGTTCCGGATTTCCTCTTCAAGCGGGACGCGATACCCGGTCACCCGACGAGCTTCGATCTGAATCCAAGCAAGCTCGGAACGTACCTCGGACGGTGCGCGGAGTTTTGCGGGTTCGACCACGCTTTGATGGACTTTTCGGTGCGCGTCGTTTCCAGCAGCGACTTCAATCGCTGGCGATCGGCGCATCACACATGAGCCCGATCGCGGAACAGGCGGTTGCTCCGCCGGGGCGCAGCGATCTCCTCGGCTGGCTCACGTCGACCGACCACAAGCGGATCGGCACCCTTTACGTGATAACGAGCCTCGGGTTTTTTCTGGTTGCCGGAGCGCTCGCCGTCGTGATGCGCACCCAGCTCGCGCGCCCAAACAGCACCCTCGTTTCGCCGCATGCCTTCAACCAGCTCTTTACTCTGCACGGTACCGCCATGATCTTCTTGGTGGTTGCGCCTTTTGCCGTAGGGCTGGCCAATTTTCTGATTCCGCTGCAGATCGGGGCGCCCGACATGGCGTTTCCGCGGCTGAACGCGACTTCGTACTGGATGTTCCTCTTCGGCGGGCTAACCGTCTTTCTCGGAGCGTTGACCAGCGAAGGCGCCGCCGACTCCGGCTGGACGGCGTACGCGCCCCTCTCGGAAATCAAGATCTCGACCGGCCTCGGCCAGGACATGTGGATCGTCGGCGTCTTTCTTGTCTCGGTGGCCACCATCCTGACGGCGATCAACTTCATCACCACGACCTTCATTTACCGCGCGCCGGGAATGACGATGTGGCGCATTCCCATCTTCGCGTGGGAGATGGTGGCGACGTCGCTTTTGATCTTCATGGCCTTTCCTTCGCTCGCCGCCGCACTTCTTCTGCTCTTCGTCGACCGGCATCTCGGCGGTCACGCATTCGATCCGTCATACGGCGGCAACGCGGTGCTTTGGCAGCATCTCTTTTGGTTCTTCGGGCACCCTGAGGTGTACGTCCTGATCCTGCCGTACTTCGGGGTCGTTAGCGAGATCATCCCGGTGTTCTCACGCAAGCCGATCTTCGGCTACACGGGCTTGGTGATCGCGGCCTTCGCCATCGCCGGCCTTTCGATGGGCGTGTGGGCGCACCACATGTTCACGACGGGCGCCGTCGACGACCCATTCTTCAGTTTCCTGTCGTTCATGATCGCGGTGCCGACCGGCGTCAAGTTCTTCAATTGGATCGGGACTATGTGGCGGGGCTCGATTTCGCTCGCGACGCCGATGCTGTTTTGCGTCGGCTTCTTGATGAATTTCTTGCTCGGCGGGGTTACGGGCGTCATGATCGCTTCGCCGCCGATCGACTTCCACGCCGAGGACTCCTACTTCATCGTGGCGCATATGCACTACGTGCTTGGCGGTGGCAGCCTGTTTGCAATCTTCGCGGCGCTCTTCTTTTGGTGGCCGAAGATGTTCGGGGTGAAGCTCGACGAGCGGCTGGGAAAACTCTGCTTCTGGCTGCTCTTCGTGGGCTTCAACGTCACGTTCTTTCCGATGCACCTGCTCGGCATCGAAGGAATGCCGCGCCGCGTTTTCACGTATCCGGACGTCGGTTCTTTTCCGTTGCTCAACTCTCTCGCGACGGCCGGCTCGTACGTCATGCTGGCGGGCGTCGTAGCCTTCGCTTGGAACGTCGTCGTCAGCACGCGTAAGCGCGATCCGGTCGGACCCGATCCATGGGAGGCCAACTCGCTCGAATGGTGGACGAGCTCTCCGCCGCCCGAGCACAACTTCGACGATCTGCCGCCGATCCGTAGCGCGCGACCGGTGTTCGACGCGCATCATCCCGAGATCGCGAAAGGCGGCGCGGGATGATGGTCGCTCTACGGCTGTTCATCAGCTCCGCGGTTTTTTCGAGCGTGATCGCAACGGCGTATTGGATATTCTCCAAGGAGCCGACGGGAACGTTTCTGCTGGGCGTGATGTCCTTCGGCTTGCTGTTCGTGGCCGGATACACGATCGTGGCCGAGCGAGAAGCCGATCTCGTTGGGGACCGCCCTGAGGCGAGGCCGGTCGATGCCGCGGGCGAACTGGTCGGAACCTATAGCATCCGCTCGCCGCTCCCAGTGTGGACGGCGCTGGCCGTGTCCTGCGTGGGACTCGGCATCGTCGTGTCGCCCGCGGTTGCCGCCCTTGGCGTCGTCGCCATGCTGATCGCCGGAGTCTTGTTCATCCTGCAGAGCCGCTGATGCCGGCCCCGGTGCCGATAGCTCGCGGGCCGGGGACTCGCCCGGCGAGCGTCGCCGACCTTGCCGTCGCGCAGCTGGTGGTTCCGCTCGCGTGCTACATCGCCTCTGCCGTGCTCATCGGCACGGGCTATCATTTGTGGCAAGACCTGCAAGCGAATCGCTATCTGGCCGCGATGCTTTCAAGCCTAGGCGCGTACGTGCTCGGATTCGCGATCGCGTGGTACGGTTCGCTTAACGGCGTCTCGCCGCGCCGGCGTGAGAACCTCGCGGTCGCCGGGCTGCTTGTCGCGTTTCTTCTCTACGGCGCAAACGACATCGCCTTCAACTCTGCCTACTATGGCACGGACGCGCTGCTCTTCAACGTGTACTCCGCCGAGATCGTGGCGCACGGCGGCGACCCGTACACTCAGAGCATGGAGCCCGCGTTCGCCTACTTCAACGCGCCGCGCAACCTGGTCACGCAAACGACGACGGGAAGCCCCATCTTCGCGCAGTCGTACCCCGCGCTCAGTTTCCTGATCTACGTGCCCTTCGTGCTGCTGGGGATCAACGCACTGTGGGCCAGCTTCCTAGCACACGCGTTCCTCATCGTGGCGCTCGCGTGGATAGCTCCCCGGCCCCTAAAGGCGCTAGCCCCGCTGGTCGTCTTTGCGGACCCGAGCTACATCGACTACACGCTGGGATCCGTGACCGACGTGCTGTGGGCGGCACCCATTCTGCTGACGGCGTACTTCTGGCGTTCGAAACCAATCGCGGCCGCAGCCTGCCTCGGAGTGGCCTGTTGCATCAAGCAGACGCCGTGGCTCGTCGTGCCCTTCGCGCTCGTCTATTGGAGTCAGCAAGCCTGGACGCGCCGCAGCGCCCGCCCTTTTCTCGTACCGCTCGGCGCCATGCTCCTCGCGTTCTTCTTACCGAACGCGCCCTTCGTCTTCAACGGGCCAATGGCATGGCTTCGCGGCGTAACGACGCCCATGGTCGGCCAGCTCGTAAACTTCGGGTCGGGGCTCGTGCAACTCACGACGTCGAACGTTTTATTCCTTACGCAGAGCGATTACGAGATCTTCACGTTCGTCGTGCTTGTCACGCTTCTGCTGCTCTATAGTTTCAAGCAGCGCGCTCTGGGCTTTCTACCCTTCATCGCTCCAGCGCTCTGCCTTTTCGTCGCATCGCGCTCACTGCAGAACTACTTCATGTTCTGGCCCCCGGCGCTCATCGCTTTCGGATTCGGCACACGGGAAGCGGTGCCGCTGCTGCAGACGTCGTTGACGCCAGGCAAACGCCTGTCGTACAAGGCCTTGACCGCCGCCGCAGCGGTGCTCGTCGTCATCGCGGCCTCATTTGCGGTCGTCAAAGTTGCGGCAAAAGATCCGCTGGGCGTCGCACTCCTATCGTATGGATACGACAACAATACGAACTACGTGAACTCGCTGCTCGTGCGCGCCCGGAACAACGGGGATATGCCGCGCTCCTTGCGCTTCGGCGTGTACACCCAAGGAAGCGGCGTCGGCTTCACGCTTTGGCGCGTCCGGCCGGTCGTCCTCGGCCCTCGGTCCGAACGCCGCATTCGGCTCGAGGCGCCCGACCCTCAATCGGAGTTCCAGCCGGGAGATCAATCGATCCAAGTCGTGGCCATCGATGCATCGAGTGGAACGACCACCTTCTCTACGGCAACCGAGATCGTGCGAGCGCAAAGGGGTTTCGCAAACGCGCGCCTCGCGTCTTGGAACGCGGGACCGCCTGCGACTCCGGCCGGTTGGGAGTATTCGGCCAGCGACTTTGCCAAGCATCGGCTCTATCGATTGAGGGAGGGTCCGCGCAACGTGCTCGCCTTTCACATCCGCGCATCGTCGAGCGACGAGTGGACCCTGGCGTCGATCAGCCAGACCGTCGGGGGCGACTTACACCCGTTCTTGGTCGACCTGCGTCCCGGTTCTAGCTACGAAGGAACGGCCTTTCCCGTTTCCGTTTTCGGTTTAGAGTTGGTCGACGCGCTCGGGCACCATGCCTATTACACGATCGACGCCCGCTTGACCCACCCCGTGGTCTACCAACGGCAGAACTTCACGATTTTTGTCTTTCCCGGGCGACTCAATGCTTGGAACTCGATTCGCGTCGATCCCGAGCAGCTCGCCCGTGACGCGCAGTTCGACTTGTCGCCGGAGGCTCAGGTACGGCTCAACGTCGTGGCGGCGGTGCATAAAGGCCACGCCAAGGACGTTTATGGTGAGTTCGGAGGCTTCTCCAGCACGTGACGTTGGTAGGGCTCCGCCGCGCGGCGAGAATTGTTGCGACGCTGGCCTTCGGCGCGCTGCTCGCTTCGTGCGCCTCGTTTCGGCCGAAGGGCCGCATCATTGCCGGGCCGAGTGGAGCGATCGGCGCCGCGGCCCTTTCGAACGATCGAGCGGCCGTCCTCTCGGGAACGGGTACGACACGAGCCGTGTTCGTCATCGATTTGAAAAGTGGTTCGACCGAGCGCAGCTTCGGCGTAACGCGAGAAGCCAGCGGAATGGCGGCCGCGACTCCCTCAGGTCCGCTTCTGATCTCCATCGCCGGAACCGACAAACGGGGCGGAGCCATTGGGGCGATCGAGCAGTGGAGTCTCGACGGCCGAAAGCTCGCAACGCTCCCCGCCGCCGGGCCGGTGATGGCGATCACGCAGGTCGTCGACGGGACGGCTTATATTCTCGTTCGAGGTAACGGTAAGGCGCGCGCGGCCGTGCGCCTTACCGTTACCGCCGGCCAGCTCCGGCGCACGATTCCGCTCGAGGCCGGTATCGAAGGCCTGCAGCAATGCAAGATCGGCGCCCTTCATTTCCTCGTCTACTCGCTCGGGTCGCCCGGTACGATCGTCCTGCGCGAACGCTCCTCCGGCGTCGAATTGCGCAGCGACGTGGCGGCTCGCAATCCGACGTGTTTCGACGGGCGTCCAAACGTCTTCGCGATCCAAAAGACCTCGCACGCAACCAGGGTCATCGCCTTGAGCGTGCCGAGCATGCTGCAAGACTCCGCAATTGCAGCCAACCGCGATCTCGTCGCACTCTACGATACGCCGGATCACGCCGTGCTCGCTCTCAACGCCACCGCACAAACGTCGACGCTGGAGCTTTATCCGCAAGACGCGTTCAACGTAGCGCGCGCCGGCTCCAACGGACCGTAGCGCCCCTATTGAATCTCGACGTCCCTTCCGGTTACGCCGAGCGTGCTAACCTGGGCGCGCGTGTGGGCGGGCGCCCAGATGCGAATCTCCAGCGCGTCGTATGGTGACGATCTCCATGCAGGGCATACGAAAGGACCGATTCCGTCGTACAGCGGGTCCCCACCCGAGTACGGTAGCACGACCTGAAGATCGAGCCTTCGAGGTGACGGACTACGAAATTCCTTTCGCACGACGAGCACGTTCTTTGAAGCATCGCGAACTTCGATGACGACCGGATCTGCAGCGGTAAGCGTCAAGGACACATCGTATGCGCCCGGCGGCCGGCGAAAATATGCATTTCGCAGCAAGAATCCACCCGTGAGGTTTTCCCCGTCGACCTCAAGACGATTTTGCGAAGGATCGTCGGCCAGAACGCGCCGTCCGACGTCGGTTGGGAAAGCCGCTGCGGGCAGCGTACCGCGCCGATATCCGAGGGGAAGCTGTTCCGTGCGATCCTTCGGACGATAGTCGATGACCCATATGTCGTTCGAGGTGCTGATCACTTGGGAACGCTTGGACTCGAGCAACTGAGCGATGGCCGCGGCACTTTCCTCCACGGTCGCGACCTGAATTCCTGAGTACGTCGTCAAGACCACTCGCATCCGCCCTGAGTAAACTTTGTAGTCCCACGGGCCGAAAAACTGCTCGACGAACGTTCGATCGGCGACGCCACCCACGATGCCTTGCGACGCTAACACTTGGACGTCGTTGCCCGTCGATCGATCGAGCCGGCGAATCTGGCCGGCAAGGCCGACCGGTACGCTGACCCAAGCCGCGGATAGGCCCGGCAGCCACGCCACCGCCCAGCCAAGCGCATTGATCGTCAGGAGAATCGCTGCGACAAGGGCGATACGCTCGTTGCGAAACTGCCGCTGCAGCCATATGACGACCCCCGTCGCACCCGGGGCGAGCAACGAATATCCGCCCGCAAATTGAAAACCGGGTAGCGCAAATCGCGACGGTCCGATACCGGCGATGCCGCGGTGAAGCAGGTTTTCCAGCAGCAGGACGCTCCACGGACCGATCGCCCAGGGGCTGAAATAACCGATCCACCCGTCCGGCCCCAAGTTCGCATAGACGCGCAGACGCTGATCCCAGAGAGTTCGAAGGACCACAACCGGGTGCGTCGCCATACCGCGCGCTATCGAAAGGACGCTCGGCTCTGAACCACGGCGTCCGGGCGTCAGGTAGCCGTATGCCTCCGAGATACTAGAGCCGACACCCGCGCCGATCGCATGCATGCCGACGACGATGGCGACCGACGCGACCACGATGAAGAGCCCTTCTTTCCAAAACCGCCGGTCGGCGATCGCAACCGTCGCGCCCACTCCGACGGCATATGTAGCGTTCACATCGCCCCCGCTACAAATCCCGAGCGCACACAGTACGCCCGCCAGCCGATTTCCCTTGTAGAACGACCAGAGCGACGCCATCAAGAACAGCGCCCCGATCGTATAGAAGTGGAAGTCGAAGGCGTTTGCATAGAACGTCCACGGGTTAAACAGAAGGGACACGGTCGCAGCAACCAAGAGCGCCCATGCCGTTCGCCGGCGTAGCCCGGCCGAGCGCAGAATATCGACCGTCCAGAGGGCGCCGATGAAGTCTGCGCCTGCGCTAGCGGCATCTTGCACCGCCTTGAGAAAAAGAGGCGAGCGGGTTACGAGGCCGCCGAGGGCAAGCGGCCACATCGCAATCGCCAAATGGTCCTTCCAAAACGGTTGTCCCGTCACGGTCGAATCGGGATTGAAGTCGCCGCGAGCAATCAGCGTCCAAGCTTGATAAAAGATGGCAAAGTCGGCACCAAGCGCGCCGTGTGCGACCTCATAGCAAGAGAACGCAAACAAAGCAATCGCCTTCGCCGCGAAAAGCGCGCCGATCACCAGGATTAACCGCCGGCCCGCGAGCTCTTCGCCTACTTGCATCCTCGACAAGCTGCTATGGCCGGCGAGGCCTTTCCCGCTTAAAAAGGTATCGCCGGCGCCGCTTGCTCGCGATGCCGGCGATCGTCGTCAGGGCTTCTTTGGCGAGAACGTGAACGAGCTTCGGAATTCGCGTAACGAATCGGTAAGCTCTTCCATCTGATCCGGCTCGAGCGCCTCGCGCAGGTGTGGAAATTCGCTCTCTTCCTCTTGGCGCACGTGGGCGAGGACGGCTTCGCGCAGCTTCGTCGCCTTGTCGCTGAATTCGGGGTCCGTCGGACCCATCATGTGAGCTCCCAGACGACGACCTTCGCTTCATCCTGCTGATGATACAACTGGCCGGCGTGCATTGGCCGCTTGGCGAGTTCGCGAATGGCCGGATAAACGAGATTTTCCTCGGAGGCGTTGTGAATCGTCAACAGGCCCTTTAGGCGCTCCATCAGTTCCTCGCGCTGCGGTCCGATCGCGTTGGGAAGCTGGTCTAAGATGCCTTGCACGGCGCGATGGTCGTTGAGGAGAATTTCGATCGCGTCACTACCGATCGCGTCACTACCGATCGCATTACTACCAAGTGTCGTGACGCCAGTGCTTCCGGTTCGGGTGTCCATGCGTTGTCCTCCATGCGGGCTTAGCTAACGAGCGATATTCCCGGGTTGCCGAAATCGACACGGACCGCCCGCCCGCTCGAACGCCCTGGCACGCAGCCGAGTCGCACGGCGCGGCGAGAACCGCCCGTTCACTTCCGGTCGTCCTGCCCTTCCGAGACGACCTGTCCGTAGTTGAGCAAAGCCACGAGCGATACGCCGCCGATGCAGTTACCGAGAAACACCGGCAGCAGAAACCCGCCCAGATAAGCGGCGAAGCTCAATTGCCCGATTGCGACGAGGTAAAAGACGTCGACCGTTCCCGCGATCACGTGCGAAAGGCCGGCGACCCCGACGATGTACGTCAAAATGACGATAATGGCGGGGCGCTGCGAGTCAGCCGCCGGCATCAGCCAGACCATCAGCGCGATCAACCAGCCCGCGAAGACGCCGCGCTCGAGGATCTGACCGAAGGACGGACGAGCCGCCTCGTGGGCGAGTTCTGCGAAAGCCGGGTAAGCGTTACTCGGGAAGATGCCGGGGTGGCTCACGGCCCATGCGAAGATCATCGCACCTGCGAGGTTCGCCAACAGGACGATCGTCCACAGACGCGCGACCCTTATGAAGGCGGAGCGTTTGTCGGGATCGTCGAGCAGCGGCAGGATCGCCGTCAGGGTGTTCTCGGTGAAAAGTTGCTGGCGCCCCATCACGACGATCAGGAACCCGACGGTGTAGCCGAGATTCTCGATCAGCGGCCGCCACGGTGCGGCTGGGAGCATCGACCGAGCGACGCCGGCGGCGACCAGGGAGAACCCCATCGATAGGCCTGCCGCCAAGCCGGATGCGGCAAGCGAGAGGACGGGCCGATCCAGTTCGTGCTCGCCTTCGCGGCGGATCGTTTCGAAGACGACCGCCGCCGTCGGCGGCAAGCGGCGCGCGACGTCGCGTTCCTCGCGTTGCGAAAGCGCGACGGTCTCGCCCGACTTCTTTGCATCGTCCCGCTGCCGGCGCGCCACGCTTAGCTCTTACTCCGTGTGCGCCTTCCCCCGTGCGCGCCGACCGGCGCGCTCAATGGACCGTTCAGCCGCGCGGCGGGTCGCCCCAACCCGAGCGGAGGTAGACCCCGTCAACGACGATTGCCGGCACCGTCGGATCGCCTCCGCTGTAGGCAAACATCCGCTTTTGCTCTTGGCGGTCGTTCTGCGCGTCGTGCACGGTGTATGGGATGCCTTCGGCATCGTAGTATGCGAGCGCTTCGCGGCAGTACGGGCAAGTGCGCTTGATGTATAGGTCGAGCTTACGGCCGGGGCCGGGACGTTTGTAGTCGATCATCGCTTCTCAAGAGCCAAAGCGGGGTGTCGCCTCATGGGTCGAATAGTACACTATTATGAGCGAGCGCAAAAGACGCGAACAAGACGATTCCGAGGAGCACATTCGGCAGGACGACGTCGAGGAAGCCGTTCTGGCCGCGGACGACACCGGGATGGTTCGCAACGAGGTCAACATCGTCACCGTAGAGACCGAACAGGTACCCGACGAGCCCTAACGTCGCGCTTGGGCGACCCCAGTCAAACGGAGGTCCAGCATGCCTTCACGACTCGTGCTTGCTGCCTTGGCGGCCGGCGCCGTCGCTCTCGGCGCCGCTGCCGTTGGTGCGGTTGCGATCGGAGCCGTGGCCATCGGACGGCTCGCCCTCCGCAGCGGCAGCGTCGACCGGATGCACGTCGACAAACTCAGCGTCGGGGAACTACGGGTCGACTCGCTCGTCGTCTTGGAGCGGATAACGCCCTCCGAGTAGGCCTTCGATCACCGCTTCGCATGCGGCGCGTCCGGGGTTCGCGTACCGGCTCGCAGCATCTCGATCGCCTTCACGATCCGCGCCTCGCGGGTTTCGGTTTTCTTAGCGGACTCGATCCAGCGGACATACTCCTTGCGATGCGTGAAAGAGAGCTTCTCGAAGGCTTTCGACGCCGGCTGGTTCTTGCGCAGCGCCGACGCGAGCTCGCTCGGAACCGCGACCGTCCGCGGCGCCGTGTCGCGTTCGAGGGTGACGCGTACGGAATCGCCCGCCTCGGCCTTCGCGGCTTCTCGGACCGCTCGGTTGATCCCGAGGCAGAAGGCGCCGCCCATCTTGCAGATCGAGCCTCGATACTCGACGCCGTTGAAGGTCGCGCGAACCGGAATCCGCCCACCGCCTCCAAGCGCCTCGCGGGTCGCGTCGTCGATCGGTATGAAAGCGATGCGGCCTGCAGAGCTCGGCTGGAGGATCGTCGTGAACTCCAGAACTTTCATGCGCCCGCTTTCGTGTCATCGCCGCAGGCATCTTGCCTCTTGGCAACCACGAGCCGCCGGCCGCTCTTAGCCGAGACCGCGGTCAACGGGATGGGACGGCGTCGCATCCCGGGAACCGCTTGGTGTGTACAAGCCGGCCGATTCGCAGAGCCGCCTCGCGATACCGACGCCGTTTGGGCTGAATTTGCTCGTCGTGTTGGATGATGGGGGAATCATCGCTGCCGAGTTCGTGCCGCCCTCGCGTCATCGGCGTTTCACGCGGACTTCGGATCCGCTGCTGCGTGAAGCGCGCGCTCAGGTTCAAGCCTATTTTCGCAAGCGCTTGATCCGATTCGACCTCCCCTTGTCGCTGAGCGGCACGCCGCTCGAACTCGACGTGTGGCGCCTGGTTTCAAGCTTGAGCGTCGGGCAAATCGTCTCGTACGGAGAGGTTGCGGGCGCGATCGGAAGACCCTCATCACATCGCGGCGTCGCCGCCGCGATGTCGAAGACGCCGATCGACCTCTTCGTACCGGCTCATCGCGTCATCGGAAGCGACGGGCGAATCCATGGC